>MDTB01173345.1_pt1 | contig 34794 bp, 36 predicted proteins | sample 811161 | NCBI WGS metagenome assembly MDTB01 (sample SAMN05326650, study PRJNA326480) | marine metagenome | isolation source: seawater | place: Mediterranean Sea | collected 2009 | reverse complement strand
TTTGCTGAATGGAAAACGAAGAAAAACTAAGGCGGTAGATCTATTAAAAAAGTTGTGGCCACCGCATAGGAAAATTCCGGTTATATAATGAAATCCAGTCTGTTTCGGTTGAAGAAACTGATACGTGGGGATAACTGCAAAGTAGGAAGGAGTGGTATTTATGTCGAGTATGTTATCGAAGCAGTTTTGTCTAAGATAAGCAAAATGAGAACGCTCTTGATAAATATGTCCCTGAAAAAGACCGGTACCACATTCCTACATAACTTCTTTGCGTTGAACAAAGGCAAGATTCCGAATTTGGTTGTTCCGCCTATAAAAGAGTGGTACCTGATTCCAAGAGTGCGACCTATTGCAGATCGGAGGATGGTCCCGATGCAACATTCACTTGGACAACGTGCCGAGGAGATGTATGAAGGAGAATTGAATCCCCAGAATAAGGAATTTCTTCGCAGAGTGGCCAATCGCCCCTCCGGATGGGAGATGAGTTTGTCCGAAGTTGCACAAAGAGTCGCTTATATTCTTGCTGCCTATGATGATGATTCGTTGATAGTCATTAATGACCCAAATTTTTTGAACGATTTGCTTCTCCTCTGTAAAAAAAGGGAAGGCAATTTATTGGAAGAAATGAGTGAATTTTTTGAGATAAGGTTATTTGGCGTTCATAGAAACTTTTCCTCGGTGCAGATCTCGCTCATAAAAATGAGGTTCGCAATGGAAAGTGTGAACATAAAAGGTACGGAGATTCCAATTCATAGCATGATGCTCATTCCTGCTCTTGTGCATAATTTTAAAGTTCCAGAGTTTCCAGTTTTTGACATGAAATTCGTTACCTCACGGACATCGTCATTCGTTAAAGACTTGTTTATGTTTCATGGTCTCGCAGATTTACGAGACATTGAAATGACATCCGTCGAGAATCCGAACCCTGCCAAAATTCTTGACTACGCGTCTGTAGCAGGTCAACTGGAATTAATTGAAAGACGTTGGAGACATTTTGATAATCCTGGAGGCATTCACGAGAGAGAGAAAATGTCCTCAGTGGAATACGAAGATGGTTTGGTGAAATTGTATGAAACATGGCAGTAGCAGAAGACCTCAGTGTCAGACACCATAAGAATGCCGTGGATGTCAGACTCTACTGATGGGTAGATGCCCTCTTGAGTTTTCGATGGAGACTAGGGGAAAAGAGATTTGGATGTTGATGGTCGAACATTGGTTTCTCGAAAGGAACCTGTCGTTTGATTCAGCGACTGGAGTGTCTAACTGGAAGGTTCAGATATACATTGACACTTCAAAAAGGTTCAGTCCTCAGTCTCTGGTGTCTTAGAGTCTCTAAGGTTCTTATTCCTGACCCGATACAAGTATTTATAACTGGGTGTTACCTCTGGGACGCAGTGGAAGAGGTCGTAGTGACCGAAGGGAACGGAGGGTTTGAGTCTGTTCTTGAATCCAGAAACCCAATAGAAAATGATTCCGGTATGAGATTAAGACCCAAAGAATGTTCTGAGTGCGGAGTCATCCGAGAAATCTTATACAGATGTAAGTATCGGAATCTGGATTGGAGATTCCTTTGTGAGTCCTGTCTCAACACCATCGAAGATCAGTATCCAGAACCCTATTCTTATAGTGGAACTTGGAAATCAAAGAAAAAATAATCTAGATTCGAAGAATTGGAAAGAAAAGTCTAAAGCACGCAAGGAGGTTCTTCATGGGTTATTTTGATGGATTGACCAACGCGAGTTTTAAAACTGACGCTGATGGAAACACCGTTTTTTTTCCTTACGGCGCCTTGGGTAAGGGTCGTCTGATTGCTGATCCCGATATCGCAGAGCAATTAAAGCGGTTCATTGGTCGTTTTTACATGGTTGGGTTTGGTCTCGCGTTAGTAATCACCGCAACCATTGGTTACGTATGGACGTTTATCGGCATGCTGTTCGTGACTTTGTGGTATTTGCAAGGGATAAAAAAATTCCTGAAAGACGCGCCCTTTTCGGATGTAAAATTGTCCAACCGCGAATCGATGCAAAACGTCGCATCTGGGATGAATAAATATTTAATTTGGTTTCTTCTCTTAGTATCTCTCCTTTTTGTCGCCGCGTCGGCCTTCCTTGTGATCGAGACTGGTGACTTATTTTTGGGATTAGGCGGTGTCTTTTTCGCTGTTTGTGGTTTCGTCTTCGTCTTCATGCTCCGATCAAAGAAAAGGTAATCCACCAGAAACATCTACCCCGAGTGTAAGGAGAGGTCGGAACGAGTGAAACGAGTGGAGGATATGAGTCTCATTTAGATGAAAAAATTACATCTAAGAGGTGCTTATCTATGAATATGAGTTGGTCTGAACACTCTTTTTCAAGTTAGAAGTGAAAAGCTAGATAAAAGGTGTTTTTTATCATAAACAACAAGGTAAAAAATCCAAATTTTTCAATATTTTATTCTTAACTAAAATCACCTTACCACTAAGATACAATTGAGTGGGTGACTACCCCTTGCATCGGGTAATAGTTGGACGGTGCTGCCTCGTTGCGGCACGCGCCTAACTTCTAACATCCTGCCCTGCTTCTGGACCCTGCCTATGATAGTATTGTTTCGTTATCGCGAAAGTTTTCACTGGTTAGTCATTTGTATCATCGCCAAGGGCACCAATAGAGCGAAAACGCTCCGGCCCAGCAGGCCATTATTTTTCATCGCCGCTCTATCAGCGGGGTATATTAAAAAATGATGTTGAAGCTTCTTTAGTCTTTTTAGATTCGTGAGATTTATTACACCCTTTTCCATACCCTCGAAGTCGTCGAGCCCTATAACTGTCATATCCCCGATGAGGTTGTCTAACAAAGCCAGATCTTGTTCAACCAATCTTCCATCGAGAAATAAGAAGTCGAAAACGCCACTCACCGCTGAGAGCATATCGGTGCTACTTTGTTTTCTGAATTGATTTATTTTCGTGCTCCCGTTCCAAGGAATCTCGATCTCGTTGGACGCATCGCATGTAAATATCTCACCGTCTTCATAATAGGACTCCATAGCAAGGGCCATGGATATGGTGCTTCTACCTATGAAGGTGCCAATCTCCAAAACTCGTTTTGGCTGAAAGAAAAGCGTCGTGAGAAAAAGAAGGAAGCTCTGCGAGGGCGTGATTGAACCAGTACTGTAATCCGCTGAAATCCGCAGTTGCTCAAGATCGATCGCTGCTTTTTTTTGCACATTCTTCTTCTCTTCCGGAAGCATATCTGCAGATTCAAAAATAATTTCCCAGAAGAGTCGAGAAAAACGGTCTGCATTTATCCTTATCATTTGAATATTCGCTCCGATAGGTCTCTTCCTCAGTTACGATTGGCTAACTGGAGGTTGCCGAAGTGTAGCAAGCGTACTAATTAATAACAGTCCGCATACGATCTCTGGATAAACACCCTCGTTTCAGCCTACTTTTAACGAGGACACAAAAACCTCCCAACTCGGGCGATGTCTATTCTCCCGAATCGATTGGAAACCAAGACTAGCTAGTCAAGATTACAGAGACATAATCTCGGAGAGACCTATAAACCCTGCAAGTCGCAACATTAGATATATCACTTTCACCCATTAGTAGATATTTGCCATCCCCTACCACGCAGTTCAGAGGCTATTAGAAAGGTAAAACATCACTCTCGTCTAAAGTTCATTTTTCCCTTTTTCAAGATAACGTCTGACCGTAAAAGCACGTAAATGAACAATACAATAAACTCTGGATGAAGGGATAGGGAAAAGCGGGCATTGAACAATTTGATATGTAGGGAACCAAAATTTCTGGGGAATAAATAAATGAAAATAGTCTTGGATTATAAAGAGGGGCGGTTCGGGAAATAAGGGAATTAAAAATTCGCCTTGACGTAGATTTACGTTTCTCGGTAATAGAATAAGGTGAACAGGATGAAGTGAAAATACCCCAGAGCATTGAGTTCATATGCGGAAGGATAGATTGGGCAAAGACAGAAAGAATAAAGATTAAAGATTTGCCCGAAGTAAACGGCATAGAGATGGATGCTTTCTTCACCCCAAAACCTTTAAGAATGTTTGGTTCGCTGCTTTGCCCATAAAATTGTGATAATAAAAACGGTTGATAGCCGTGTTCATCCCCCATAATGGGAATCACAATTACTAAGGCAAAATCATTTAAATTCAGTTTCCGCGTATCGCTTGCCTGTCTGATGCGTTGTTTGGAATCATTTCAGGATGCGGTAAAGGTTTATCAGAGTGACGGTTACGAGACTGCCATGAGTAAGATTCGCCCTTTGGCGGAGCAAGCGGATGGGAGGGTAGAGTTCGTTTTAGCATTCATTTGGGATGCCGTTGCACACCGACACCGTGTGATGTTGGAGGCGGGGGGATGATCTCTCGCCCTTCTAGCTTGGCGGATATGCGCTAAGCTAGCGGATAAGCTTTCTCAGTTGACCAGCGACTTCTGAAAGAATCTGACTTATTCGAGATTCGGACACATCTAAGGTAGCCCCTATTTCTTTTAGATTCATTTCTTCCTGGTAGTATAACGCTAGGATCTGTTGAGACCTTTCGGGAAGCTTGCTTATTGCTAGTGTTAAGCTTTCTAATTGTTGCTCCCGCTCTAGTTCTTCCTGTGGCCCCCCGTCCATGCCTTGCATTGATTCATATTCACTGGGCGAATCCTCGCTACTAATATGGTCCGTTCTGTTAAGTATGATGCGTTCTTTTTCGTAATCCTCAATACTAATTTCTAGTTTTTCCGCAATTTCATGACTCCTTGGCGGCCTACCCAATTCTTGTGTAAGGTGTCTTGTCGCCGTGTCGTGGATTCGTTTAGTCGAGATGATGTTGCGAGTTGAGTGAGAGATTCTGCGCACCTCGTCGAGCATAGCGCCGCGAATCCTTACTTTAGCGAAAGCTTCAAATTCGATTCCTCTGGAGACGTCGAAACCTCTTTGCGCCTGCAAGACACCCTCCATCCCGGCCTGAATAAGGTCTTCAAGAGCTATTGTGCTCGGTAATCTGAAGCTCAAGTGGTATGCGATACGTCTAACCAAATTGTAGTGGTTCGCAATTTCGTTGTCGTCAAAGGTTTGTTCTTCCGTGTAGTTACTGATTTTTCTCATAGCTATGCGGGCTGTCGTGCTCCCTCCAATATTTTTTCTGCAAGGCTGAGAAAATTACTCACGGCTTTGGAGCTCGGATGTCTGACAAACAGATTTTCTCTGTGCCGGGAAGCCTCCGAAATGTTTTTGTCCTCGTGAACGGATTGGATGTACTTTACTGGCTCCTCTAAAAACCGCATGCAAACACCATTTAGCTTATTAAAAAGTTTCCTACCCTCCAACTCGTTTGTGACTCTATTTGGGAGGAGGATAATATCCTTCATACTGTTCTCTTTTTTTTGAAGCTTAATTAACCCATACGCGTCAGCCAGTGAAGCCGGTTCGTCTTGAGCTACCACCACCTTGATATTACATGCTCTTAAAAACGTCAGCCCTGAGTCTGATAGGCCCGCAGCCATGTCTATGAAAATAACGTCTAGATCCTGAAAGGTATCGAAAACCGCTTGAAGAAAAGAGTGCGCTTGTAACGAATTAAGATTTGCCATTTCTGAGTTACCCGAGGCTCCCGGGATGAGTACAAGGCCATCGGTAACTCTAGTTGCGACCTCTCCGACATCCCTGCGGCCAGACAGAACGTCGCTGATGTTAAATGGCGCGTTGATTCCAAGTGCTATCTGCGCATTGGCGAGACCAAGATCGGCATCAATTAGAGCTACCTTCTTCCTCTGCTGAGCCATTGCCAGTGCCAGATTTACCGAGATAGTCGTTTTTCCAACACCGCCTTTTCCGCTGGCGACCCCTATCACTTGATGGTTTAAATTATTCATCGACGGAAAGCTTATCATTATCGTGTGTGAAGTTGGCTCAACTTTTTTTAAAAAGGCTGTGTTGGGATCGTTGTTCTATCATTACTTACAGGGCTTAGAATGCCAGATATATCTATATCTGCTGAAGCAAGCTCGTGAATAGTTTTGTCGGATAACTCCTCTTCGCGTCGAGCAAAAAGAATGAGCTTTCGGAATATTTTAGGAATAGAGGAGAGATCCCTTCCAAGTTTTTCTGCGTCTTGGGTGCAGTCCGCGCAAAACATTAGCCTCGCTCTAAGGCCAGAAGCTAGATCCGTAAACATTGAGGGTTCTTTCTGGTTTGTTTCATCAAGGTGGATGACAATCGGCGAATTTGTGTTCATCTGTGCTACTAGCTGCGACGCTCCGACTCTTCCATGAGTTAATATGCATTGGATATCAGATCGAGAGATCATGGGAGCTAGTGTTGTCAGTCGTGAGCTAACTTGCGCGGCTTTACTGATGTCTTCATATACACTTATCAGAACCGGACTTTTTGAGGCAGCAGAATTTGGGGGGGCGAAACTGTGTAGTAAAGATTCAACGATTTCCAGGCCTCGTCTGGTTCCAGAGTTCACGATGATAATAGCGTTTCCCCAGTTGTTCTGATCGCAAAAAGGTTTCTTTAGAAGTTGGTCAAGTCTTGCTGCAGTAGACTTTTTCGCGAGCGCCACGGCGGAGTCGCCAGATATTTTATCTGTATGGACTGACTCGGTCTTTTCAAGTTTTGCGCGTAACGATCTGATTTCTCTCCGAATCTCCGACAGCAAGAGTTTCATATCGGGCGTGCTTGTTGTTTGATCTGAGGACATTTCAGATTTAATTATTTTTTCAAAAGCTTGATCCTGTATCGCAGGTTGAGTCGCATTTTGCGCTTTCTCAGAATCTTGACTCATGGAGTTTTCCACCGCGTAGACTATTTCCGTCTTTTGCCCGATCTTATTCGTGGACACTATTAAAGCGTTGTCACCGCACTCATGCCTTACGTTTTTCAACGCGGTATTCGAATCGCGGGCAACCATTCTCTTCAATTCCATATGCTTTCCTTTTATCCGTTTGTTTCCTGACGGTTTTGTGAATCGTTCTGGTCTGCAGCATCTTTATCGAGTGAGATCGATGCAATAACCTTAATTTGTTGATCGTTTGGGATCTCTGTATATGCCAAGACGGATAGATCGGTCGCCACGCGTCTTACCAGTTTAGAAATCCATGTCCTTATAGGTGGGGATACAACCAATATTGCTATCCCTTCATCGTTTTCCGCTTTAGCAGATTCTGTTTTCACTTTGTCGAAAAACGTCTCTGCCAGATTTGGCTCTAGCGCTATCTGATTTGGATCTTCGCTCCTGCTCACAAGGTCAGAGAAAAGTTGCTCCAACCCTGGTTCAAGCGTTAGCACGGGGAGAGTTTCTCCCGGACCGATCGCATTTTGCAGAATAAGCCTCCCGAGATGTGGTCTGACCGCGGCAGTGAGAAAATTTGGATCTTTGCTGGCGGATGATTCTTTTGCTAACGTTTCTAATATCGTTCGCATATCCCTAAGGGGGACTCTTTCCTCGAGCAAATTTTGTAGCACCTGCACTAATATGCCCAAGCTAATTTTTTCGGGTATTAGATCTTCGATGAGTTTGGGCGAGCTACTTTCTAGGCGCTCAATCAGCTTTTGGGCTGCGTCGAAGGTCATCAACTCATGCGAATTATTAGAGAGGATCGCATTCAAATGAGTGGCGACAACTGTCCCCGAGTCGACGACGGTATAACCAACTGATTGGGCATGTTCTTTGTCCCCCTCATCAATCCAGAAAGCTTCCATACCAAAAGCAGGCTCCTTGGCAGGGATTCCGTCCAGCTGTGTCGCTATATTTCCTGGATTAATCGCTAGCTGTTTTGATGTTTGTAATATGCCGGAGCCTCTAATAGCGCCATTGAGACTGATTTGGTAGGCGTTAGGCTCCAAATCTAGATTATCCTTAACCCGGACGCTCGGCAGTAGAAAACCTAGTTCTGTAGAGAGTTTCTTTCGGATATTTTTTATTCGGCTTAAGAGCTTGCCACCATTATTTTCATCGACCATGGATATTAGTCCGTAGCCTAACTCCAGGCTGATGGGATCTACTTGACTGCTTTGCTCCCAATCATCTTCGGCGTCCGTTTCGGTGTCGGCGCTTGGAGAAGTGGAGGACGAATTATCTGATGGTTCAGTATTTTGCGAATAAGTTGAACTCGGAACAAGACTGATTTTAGAGGCGTAACCCATAGCGATCGAGAGCAAGCCCAATGACAAGAATACTAAATTAGGCATTCCAGGGATAAGCCCCAGTAAGATAAGTATGCAACCGGTGATAAAAAAAGCCGTAGGGTTAGCTAGTTGCGATATGGCTTGTTCTGGAGCGGATTCGGATGTAACGACTCGCGCAACAACCAGTGCGGTGGCAAGCGAGATTATAAGAGCAGGTATTTGTGCGACTAAGCCGTCACCGATTGTGAGAAGCGTGTATGCGCGTGCCGCTTGGTCCAGCGAGAGATCGTATTGAAGAATGCCGATTCCAATTCCTCCCACCAAGTTTATGAAAAGAATCAAGATCCCTGCGACGGCATCCCCTCTAACAAATTTCGAAGCACCGTCCATCGTTCCATAAAAGTCCGATTCTTGTGAAACCTGTGCTCTTCTGATCTTTGCTTCTTCTTGGTCGATTACGCCAGCGTTTAAATCAGCGTCTATTGCCATTTGTTTCCCAGGCATAGCATCGAGTGTAAATCTCGCAGCGACCTCAGCTGATCGCCCCGCGCCTTTTGTGATTACCACGAAGTTAATTATCATCAAAATTGCAAAAACGATGAACCCGACAAAATAATTGCCGCCCACAACAAAGGCCCCGAAGGCCTCAATCACTTGGCCGGCTGAGTCACCACCTTTATAACCTTCCAGAAGAACAACTCGCGTAGACGCTACATTGAGACCGAGACGAAGCATGGTGGCAACGAGAATTACGCTTGGGAACGCCGAGAAATCCATCGGACCCTTTGTATTGATCGCGACCATTATCACAACTAATGCGAGCAGGATATTTAATGTGAATAGGATGTCTAATATGAAGGGGTGTACGGGCAAAACAAGCATCGTTATGATGAGCAAGATAACGACGGGAACCCCGAGCGAAGACAAAGAGAAGCCGGCGAAGTTTTGACGAAAATTCGTCACCGCATAGCCTAAGGTTGCCATAGTACCTCTTCGGGGAACAAAGTTTTCACGTTTTGTGGGCTGTACATGTCGTTTTTCAAACGTCCTAGCTTCTTCTTGAAAATGTGATGCATTTATCGTGCCTAAAATCGGTCTTCGACCGTTTGCCGAAACTCAAGTATCTGGGTTTTTTGCCGATTTACCTTGTGGGCTGAGAAAATGTTGAATTAAGGAATAAGATGAGAGCCGTTAATTACCTGCTGGATCGGTCCCGCTATATAGCCGCGACGCTACCCATATTGATGTTGATGGGTTGCGCGAGTTATGCGCCACCCCCTCTTAAGCACAACGCGAGCGATTTGCAAAGCTTTAATCGTGCTAAGGCGACTGTGGATATCTATCAGGAGAGCCAGCTAAAGGCAGTAGGTTACGCGGTTATTGATGTGCAAAAGGGCCAAACTCACCCTCAGCGCCGATTAATGGCCATTAGAGCTTCGAAGTTAGACGCATATAGGAACATGGCAGAGCAGGTATATGGAGTATTCCTCGAATCCACTTCTCAGGTTTCTGATTTGTCGATGTCAGGAGAAAATATTAGAGGAAGAGTGCAAGGTTTAATATACGGCTCCAGGCTGGTCAGCATAAAACCCATAGGCCGAGATAGCTACGAGACTACACTTTCTTTAGATTTAAGTGTGGTTGACGAGCTTGTCGAACGGTTTAGAAAAATACCCTCGGACAGGGTTGAGGCAACTCCCCGTGAAAATATTTTAGACAAATTCGTTCAAACTGATAACTCGAGACCGAGATGGAGTTTCAAAAGAAAAAGATGGGAGACCCGACCGATCGAAGAGAGCGAGTGAAAGGTTTTTAGGTAATTAAAAAGATGTTCCCAAGATCAAAAAGTTGGCACTGTTTTCTAATCCTTTTTTTTACGCTTCCGCCCTTGGCTCAAACGTACGATTCAGACTGGGGTAAAGTCTCACCTTCTGAGCGATTATCGAAGTTAAAGAATGCTCTAATCGACTATACTTTAGACAGAGGGTCCCGAGTGAGCGCGACGGCCTGGTTAGACGAGAATGGTGCCATAGAAGAGAGTGTCTATCTTGTAAGCTCTATGCGCCTTGAAGAAATAAGGTTCAACGAGTATTTAAACGAATTTGGCTACCCCGAGTCTGCTGTAGTGCACATACCTGTCGGAGCAGATCATCGAATCGGGACCTGTAGCTCAACCGTTAGCTTCAGGCGGCGACTTCGAGTTGAGCCAGTTATGGTGCGGTCGGATGGAAACTCTTCTGCAAGGATTGGTTATGAAGTCGGTGAGATTATGTCGAAGGGGTTAGAAACTTTTTCCGAGCTCCACGACGAGGTAGCGATCCAATTTGGGGGCTCAGAGTATCCATCTGCCTTTACACGATACATGTCGGCGTCCAAACAAGAAATACCGAGTATAATTTTACAAATAACTATTGCAGTTGAACAAAAGAATGGACTCAAGTTTGGCACCAGTCCTTTTGTAGAGTTTGGTCGGCGCTACTTTGACTTGCAAATTGAGATGGCGGCAAAAGAAAATAATGAAGTCTTTTACTCTGGCCATGGGAGGATATATATCCCCGCCCCTCCCTCGCATTATCGAATGGCCACCACTAGAAACTCGTCTATCTCCATGGAAAATATAACAAAGACCTTACAAATGCTGGTTGGTCGTCTGGTGCAGGTTTTGAAGTGTAGAGCAGGAGCAAACTTACTATTGGTAGACGATTTCGGGGAACGCCGATTGAATGGAGGGAAAGACCTGGGAATATCGACCGGTCAGAAGTTTCTTCTTCTGCCTGGTAGTGATAAATTTTCGGCTATGGGGTTAGAGCAGGGGGTAAATGCGGCGGCATTGGTAGAGGTTCAGAGAGTTTTGGACTCACATTCCACGATTGAACTGCTGTCGGGGCTTCTGCCTGATTATAGGGAGGACGGATACATAGCTATCCCGCTTGCAACGGTCGATTTCTTCAATAAAAGACATGATTAGAGGAGAATTGAAATGAACAAATCTTATCCATTCTTAGCTGTTCTCGTGGCGTGCTCTAATATGATCCTAGGATGCTCTGTCGTTAGCGTGCCAGATGATACTCTAGCCATCGCAGGTCGTAGTGAGGGAGATGAAGTGGAGAGGACCGCGGTGCAAATGGGAGAATCAATAGATGAGAATGATTCGTATGTCGAGAGCGAACTCGATAGAGCCTTACAAAGACTGGTAGACGACTTAGAGTTGGCTGTTCTCGGTGTATCCTCTTCACCGGTCGGCGAGAATGGCCCTGGCGGAACACACGTAGTTCAGCCTGGAGAATACCTCGATCTTATAATAGAGAAGACGTTACCTGAATCACCAGTAAGAGAGGATTTACTTAGGAGGGCGTTCGTGAAATTAAATCCCAGCGCTTTTGGCGGAAACGGTAATCCAAATTACTTATTCGCCAAACAAAAATTAAAAATACCGTCGGTAGATGACCTCAGGCAGATAATATTCAAATCTGACCAAATGGACAATCTTAAGAATGTGAATAGAGACCCTAACAAGGGCTGGATCCAATACCCCTAGTTCTATGCAGGGCATAGACGGAATTAATCTCCAAGCGAGACCGAATATAATTTACGTGGAAGGAGCTGGAGCGGCCATTAAAATCGCTCCAGAGCAGGGTAAGTTACTTAATCTTAGAGAGGGCCAGGTGATCAATAGCATGATCGCCTCAAGGCCCGAGGGAAACGTAATAATGGTTGGCCCCAAAGCGCTTGTGATACCCCCTGGTTTCGGAAAACCAGGTGAAACCAAGTCTTTCAAGGTCTCTTACTTTGGGGGAGGTTTCTTAATCACTCAAATTATGAGTGCGGAGAGAAGGCGTCCTACGTCAGGAGCATCTGCGGCCTTACCATCCCCGCAAGATAGAATTTCAAGAATCTTAAATTCAGGCAGTGCTTTTTACTTGCACAAATTTTTCAGTAGTGATTTTCTCGATAGTGCTGTGCGGATGGGCATTGCTGATGCGGCATTGGGAAAATTAACTCGGAGTATGCCTCCAATCTCCTCGATTTCGGCAGAGCTGCTACGAAATTCTTTTGAAAAAGGGGGGCTCTTTGCGGAGAGCTTATTAAAGAGAGGGTTAGTGCCGCCCGGCCTTAGTTTGAAGTCTGTAATCCTTGAAATTAGAAAAATTTTCCAAGGTCAGGGTAGAGATGTGAGTGTTCCAAGTGGTGCAATAGACGAATTAGAGTCCTATCAGTTGGATGCATTAGCAGCCCGCCTGAATAGACAGATTTTGTGGACGTGGATAGTCCCATTTTCGGACGCGTCGCCAGCTTACGTTCGAATTTCTGGAGACGCAGGTCAAGAAGAATCAAGGGAGCGCATTGGCAAAGAATGGGTTGTGGAGTTAGATTTGACGCTGAGTTCCTCAGCCTGCTCTTTCCTGTTAGTGCAAAAAGAAAAGTCGCTTATAGTTTCTTGTTGGATTCCGGAACAGGGACTCTACGAAAGATTTGATCAATTTAGATCATCGCTCAACACTGATCTACAAGGTTACGGCATAGAGCTAAGTGCCTTCCATGTGTTCCCCCATGAGCGGGGAACGCGGCAAGATCCGTTTGTGGCGAGGTTACCCCCTGGAATGTCGGTTGATCGAAATGTCTAGGATCAAGCAATACGACTTAAAATCTCATAAAGTGCTCGAATCAGAAAAAAAAGCAATAGCGTTAATGTACGATCGGTTAAGCGCCCCTACCGTGAAAGCAAAAGGGGAGGGCCTAATGGCGGATGAAATAATTGAGCTGGCCAGATCCAACGGCGTTTATATAGCAGAAGACCCTGCTCTGGCCGAACTTTTATCTGAACTTGAAGTTGACGAGGAAATCCCCGAGGCTCTCTATACCTCTATAGCCGTAGTGTTATCCTGGGCTTACTGGATAAGAGGGCAACGCCCCGAATAAGGGGCTCTCTAAGTTACAATCTTGCCCAGTTTGTTATAAACATCAGGGGCTACTTTGTTTTTCTGAAAAGTGAGGCTGTCAAGGAGTATTTTTACTTCCTCTATTTGGCGGCGAAGCAGGATATCGTTTCTTTGATTCATCTCTTTGCATCGTTTTAGCTGACTCCGAATGCTTGCCATATCTTCTTTCGTGTTTGGGATGTTCGGTGTGTCGGGAGGGAGATGGGACCATGACTTAGAAATTGCTTCGAGCAGGGTTAATTTGTCCCTTTGGCACTCTTCAATGGACTCCAAATTATTGTTGCTCAGCGCATCGAATTCTTTTTCTAGGGCGTTGAAAAGCCCCTCGCTGAGTTCAGCAAGCGCCGCCAGGTCAGGTTCCTTCTCAATCATCAGCTGCCGCTAAAGCAGCTTTTCTAGTTCGGCAAAGTTTTCGGCTATTTTTCTTGCATCAAGCGGGAAACGCCCTTCGACTATCGCATCTCTCATCTCCTTAACCTTTGCTTCTCTCATCAAAGCGTCGGATTCGGCGGGATTTAGTCCGTTGGAGATGTCGACCTGTACGTCCGGTAAAGCATCCTTCAAGGCTTTTGTTCCCGCAGACTCTTGATTAGTCTTTTGTATGGCCGCCCCGGCGCTTTTTGCTGGGTTATTTCCGTTCGATATAGGGTTTAAGCTATCCATTTCTTTTACTACCAATCTAAAGTTGGGTAGACCTCCTTAGTAAAGCATCCTGTGTTGTTTTCATCTATCTATTTTCAGCTTCAATATTGTAATCGGCCGTACGCCGAAATTCTTTAGTATTTTTTTATTTAATTGCATTGGCCAGGCTTTTTCCGATAACCGTCGCCCTGACGGGAGCGTTGTCCGCGCTACTCTTTAATGTTATTTGATCTCCGAGGTAACCGTCTCTTAGAGATTGGATTTTCGATTGGATCTCGAAACCTTTTCCTGAGGCAGACACAAGAACCAGGTCACCTCGCTTAACAAGTTTTGTTTTTCTCATATCAGAAGATAAGATCGCAGCACCAGCGTGAATTGGCTTGTTTGTCTCGAGATATTGAAGATCCGATATGCTTTTGAATATGTTTGAATTTTGCCCTGTCGTTATAGTTTTCAGAGAGACCATTGAGCTATGAATAGTTGTTCCTCTGGGAATAGTAGTTACGGCCACAAGCCCCATAACAGGAGTATACAAATCGGATTCTAAGATAATCCTCCCTGAGTATAGCGAAGTTTTCGCATAGTATTCCTGATCATGTATTCGTAGAGGCTTGCTCAAAGAATTCTTTGGAACCATTCGCGGGTCAACGATTTGCTCGATTAAGTTTTCGGGCGTTATTCGCTCTCCTTTCGCTACTGCCTCTTTCAATAGCCAAGCAAGAGACCTTACACGAGTCTTCTCTTTCAAGGTTTTTAGGGCAGGCTTTAATTTGAGGTGTCGCTCCCAACCGTTTTCTTTGCAAAACGCTTTTATTAGCGATCTTCCATGCTGAGAAAGTAGGAAGTGATAATGCGAGGGACAAGACTCAACTTTAAAACGACGGTCTAAATTAAAGTTCTCATCAAGTGCCATCTCATTTTCCGCTGCCCACTGCTGCAACTCAGATACGAACATCGCCTTGTTTAGGGTGTTCGCCCCATGAGGATGTTGGTCCGGTGTCTCGAAATTTTCTAGTTGTTTCGCTTGTGGGATACTGCAGTAGCAGATCACGGCTAAGGGAATGCAATGCTTGGCCAGCCAGTTCATTATAAATCGCAAGACGTCTTCCTAAAATAGCGGCCTGAAAAATTGGACCATTGGCAAAAAAAAAGCAAAAAACATGCCAGATCTGTCAACTTGCTTTCACCTCAATATTTAGTGAGTTTTGTGATGATCGCAAGGTTGCGATAAAAGGGAGAGGCTTTTAGCGTCGATAATTTGACACATTCCTTGTGCTCGCTTCATTCCGGCTTTCTTTCCTAGATTTATCTATTTTTTCGGAACTTTTTTGCCGAGAAATTGTTTAACCTCCGCTTCATTTGCCGTTTTGGGTCTCAAAAATAGGATTTACGCCCCGAAATCTTGGCACAGTAATTGCTAAATCTAATTCGACCGCCGAAATTTATGTAATCGGCTTTTGTAGGAAAAACTTTAGAAAAAATTATGGACGCATATACGGACCTTTTTGGAGACACAGGGAAAGCACTCCGCCTTCGAGCCAAGCGCATGGAGTTAATCTCTTCGAATTTAGCCAATTCAAACGTTGAAGGGTATAAGGCGAAAGATATTGATTTTAACAAGATTATGTCGAAGTCCCTCGCAGGCTCCCTGCAAAAGACCCATCAGAATCACTATACAGAATCTGATCCTTCGAATCTTCGTCATATTTATAGAGTCCCGATCAACCCTGCAGAGAATGGAAATACTGTAGAGGTTAATTATGAACAGGGGCAGTTTGGTAGAGAGTCAACGCGTTACGCGGCGACTCTGCAATTTCTAGAATCAAGAGTAGGCGGCGTTCGTCGAGCTTTGCGCGGCGAGTAAGTAAGGAGCAACTAATGGCGTTAATCATAAATACGAACATCGCGTCTCTCACGGCTCAGAGAGCTCTCCATGGCTCGGATGTCGAATTAAATACCGCGATGGAAAGACTCTCGACGGGTAAGAAAATAAATAGCTCGTCCGATGACGCGGCAGGCCTTGCGATAGGGCAACGGATGACAGCTCAGGTAATGGGTCTGAATATGGCCGTTAAAAATGCTGGCGATGGAATGGCGATGACTCAGACGATAGAAGGCGCGTTGACCACAATTTCGGACATGTATCAGCGGATTAGAGAATTGGCAATTCAATCTGCAAATGCTACGAACTCCTCGGAGGATAGGTCCTACTTGCAAGAGGAGGTGAATCAACTTATCCGAGAGATAAACCGCGTTTCCACAACGTCGAAATTCAATGGGGAGACAATATTAGATGGCACATTTGTAAACAAAACCATACAACTTGGGATGGAACAAGGCGAACAACTTTCTATAAGCGTTCCCTCTATTGCAGCATCAGAACAAGGTTCATATATCTATATAGGTCAAGGCATTGACGCGGACGCCGCGGCAGTCACGCCCGCCGCGAATTCGGTCTCGGACGCCGAAGACATAACAATAACGGGCTCGGTTGGTAATGCCACCATAGCGGCATCAGCGGCGGATAGTGCACGATTAACAGCGAATAAGATAAATGCGGCCACCGCCTTAACGGGCGTATCTGCAATAGCTCAAACTTACGCTGAGCTCAAATCCAGCAGCGCCACAGCCGAAACGTATTCATTAAGTATTAATGGAATAAGTACTGGGAATTTCTCGATTTCAAGCAGCTCCGCTGACGATGCTGTCCGAGCGATCAATTCAATCTCGGGTAACAGTGGGGTAACGGCACAGTCCACGACTAGTGGTGGAATCAAATTGTTCGATAATGACGGCGATGACATTACTATTGAAAACGAAACAGCGTTGGCCAATCTTTCCATACAGAAGCTGGATTATGCCGGGGATGAGACTATAGGGGTGGCGATTTCTCTGGCTGCCGCTGGTGGAAATGACTCCTCGCGAGTTTCGGGTTCGCTAAAAACGATGTCGAGTGAGCCGTTCTCAATCACGCAAGCGGGAACTGACTCCGATAATGTGTCGGGTGTTAAGACAACGACTCCCACGATTGCCCTCGCTGATACTGTGGCGATTAAAACCTCGAATGCAGACTTGGACGCTCTCGCTGCAGCCCCAACTACATACAAAATTGAAGTGGCCAATACTGGCGTTACAACTGATATCGTCGTTGCCGCCGCGACCGCAGCTGGATGGGAAGCCGCTTTAGACGCGTCGATCTTGGCGGACAAGATTACCGCTACCGAGGTAGGTGATAAATTAGTATTAACTGGTATTGCTGGCTTCGGTGATTTTGAGTTGCAGACTAACGCTACAGCAGCGGTTGCCCTAGGTGCCGATACCGCAGGTGTGACTGGCTTGCCTGTGGCGGATTATGAAGTTGTCTTGGCGAACGGGGGAACTGTTAATTTGACTGTGGCAGCGTCCACGGCGGCGGGGTGGCAAGCGGCAATTGATGCTTCTGATTTAGTGGGAGATTTAGTTGCTACTGTTGACGGGAATGACAAGTTGATTCTCACGGGCTCAACTACCTTGGGCGACTTTACTTTAAATACTGCTAATAGTGACCCCATACCTTTAGCGACTAACGTGGCAGGAGAGGAGGGCGAGGGCATCGGTTATTTCGTTTCAGGAACTGCTTCGCTTGATCCGGTTTCCGGAATAACGGTTACAACACAAGCGAGCGCTGGTACCGCTATAACCGCAGTTGACTCGGCTCTGACTAGGGTTGCGGCGATACGAGCGGATCTAGGCGCTATAGAGAACCGATTGAATTACACAATGGATAACCTCCTCAATGTCTCAGAAAAAACGGAAGCTGCGCGTTCAAGAATCGAGGACGCTGACTTTGCGCTAGAGTCAGCCCGCTTGGCGAAGGCGCAGGTGCTTCAACAGGCCGGAACATCCATGTTGACCCAAGCGAACCAAATGACCCAAATGGTTCTAGACCTTATAAGGTAGATTTTTAGGAGATTGTTGTGAGCTTAGAACGAATCATCGGTATGTCCAGCGGTGCGATGGATGCTCAATCTAAAAGATTAGCATTAGCTGTTGAAAATATCTCTAATTCTGACGTGGTGAGTGGTTCAGCAGAAACGGCCTACAGGGCAAAACGCGTGAATTTCGCGACTATTTTAGACCACCAAGTACGAGCCGACAGGCGAGAAACGGTAGGGGGGGTGAGGATCGAGAGCGAATACGAGGATAATAGAGCTGTTCCAGCGACCTATGAACCTAGTAACCCTCTTGCTGATGAGGACGGGTTTGTATATCCCTCAAACGTCGACTCGATGTTAGAGATGGTCGAGATCACTCAGGCATCCAGAGCCTTTGAAACCAATATTGAAGCAATGAATACAGCGAAACAGCTAGCGATGCGAGCTTTGGAAACGCTGAAAAAGTAAAAACAGAATAATACTAAGTTATAGGGAATATAGAATGGATTTTTCGAACGTAAACGGAATAACGACGGCAGCAAGTTTGGTGAACGGATCAGTGCCTAAACAGTCTGATCTGGATAGAAATGCGTTTCTTAAATTATTTACCACCCAGCTTCAGAATCAAAACCCTCTAGAGCCAGTAAAAAATGAGGCCTTTATCGCCCAGCTGGCACAGTTCTCTACTTTGGAGGCGACAACCAGCATGTCTGACTCGCTATCAAATTTCGTCAATGAGCAAAGATCCCAGGACCTCATGCAGGGGGCCTCTCTCATTGGTAAGAAGGTTTTCATGCAAGACAGCGCTTTTGTCCAAAAAGGTGGTGAATCGATTGAAGGTTCACTGGAGCTATCTAAGGCAATGGAGGAGATAGCAATTTCCGTCGTGAATGCGGAAAGCGGAAAGGTCGTTAATCAATTCAGACTGGGGCCACAACCGGCTGGAGAGGTCCCTTTCGTTTGGAACGGTGGAGATTTCGAAGGGAAAGAAGTCTTATCTGGGAACTATATATTTAATGCGACTGGGTCTCGAGATGGTCGGATGGAAGCGCTATCAACCTTCGCTCCAATGAAAGTTTCCGGAGTAAGTTGGGATCACAAAACCGGGACGGCGTATCTAGATTTAGATGGTGGGTATGTGCTGCCACTAGACCGTGTAAAGAAAATATCAGGGTAAATTTTAGCTTAACTAAGGAGAAAAGATGTCCTTTTTCACTTCTCTAACGGGACTAAGGGCCGCGAATACAGAATTAGCGGTGACCAGTAACAATATAGCGAACGCTGGCACGACAGGGTTTAAAAAATCGAAAGCGTCTTTTGGAGACATCTTCGCAAAATCTCCCCTTCAAACTCAAAGCGTTGGTCAAGGTGTAGCGCTCAAAACGATAAAACAAGAATTCAGCCAGGGTAGTATCGAATTTTCTTCTAATACGCTTGATCTAGCGATAACCGGTGATGGGTTTTTCCCATTGAGGTCGCAAGATGGGCAAACCAACATATATTCTCGAAGCGGCGATTTTATACTCAATGAAACGGGGAATATCATAAACCGAAGCGGCCAAAGGCTGCTCGCTTCGGAAGTCGACGGTTCTGGAAATGCAGTAGGAGGAGAGCTCCAAACAATTGCTATTTCGCCTCAAACAGTGGGTGAGGCGAAGTCTACCACCCAAGTCGACCTGTCAATCAATCTGCCCTCGTCGGCTAGGGTAATAGACTTGCCATTTGATCCAGAGAACCCCGATAGTTACAACAAATCGTCGGTTATAGATTTGTATGATGCCGCTGGGAACGCCTACCCAGCAACAGTTTACTATGTCAAAACTGCGAGCGCGGATGCCTCTTTAACGGCTGGCTCTACTTACAATCCGGCAGCGAACCAACCAACGAATAAGTGGCAGACACATATTTTGATTGAGGGGGTGAATGTTCAACCAGCGCTTCAACAGGCGATTAGTCAGAAGGGCGAAAGGTTGTATGTAAACGAATATGGGGAGGTGCGCACCGAGACCGAGGTAGCCGACGAACTCGTTCTCGGTAAAACGCAAAAATTTACACTTGATAACCTGTCTAACGTTGAGCAATCCCGACCGGCGACAATAACTGGAGCAGAAGTGCCATTCCAGCTTGGGGCCGCGCAAGGATTTAACTTTTTTCAAGATGTAGCAGATGCGGAAGGAACGTTCGACTTGGAAAGCCTTGAAAATTTTTTCAAGCTAGATGTAGATGGATCAGGAAACCCCGTAATAATTGATATTTCGCAATTTGCTGGTGAGGATCGTGAAATTAGCGGATCGGAATTAGCAGATTATATTGAAAATCAGGTAAATGATGCTTTCGGTGATTCACGCTATGTTAATCTGGTGACGCCTTCGGATCGCCAGTTCACCGTAAACTATGAAATTGGTGGGGTGAACACTGAGGTACCAATTGACCTAGAGACAACGTTCCCAGATGCGGCATCTCAAACACAAGCGACCGTTGATCAAATAGAAGCGGCTATTCAACAGACTTTGGATGAAAGTCTGGGAGCCGGCGTTGTTGGCGTAGTTTATGACCCGGAAGGCCGAAATTTCAGATACAGATCGACTGAGCAGGGAGCAACTATTTCGCTGTCCGCGGGTACGACCGGGACAAATAGTTTGTTTGGTTTGGGCAGCATCCCATCGGAATTAGACAGTTCCGGATTGGATGGAACCGGCTTCAATTTTGTGCCGAACGGTGACTATAAAAGACCGCTAGACGAGCAACGATATGGAATCGATGTGAAGTTTAATGCCGTTACCAACACCTTTAAAATAAGTTCCGGTACAACGGGTGACGTATCTTCTCTAGATCTGAATTTTGATACTGGGACCGCAGAAGCACCTGAATTCAGGGCGGATGCTGCTTTTTTCTTAGGTTATCCGGTGACAGAAGCGGATTCTGCTATAGCCGTTGTAGAATCTGAGGTTGCTGTAAGAGGATTAGAGTCACTGCCGGCAGTGACTTTCGGATCGCCAATATCGCTCAATGTAGACGACGTCTTTGCGGTTACTGCTGCAAACAATAAATTTAATGTCACGGTAGACGGTATATCTGGCGTGATAGCTGTGCCTCCTGGCGCAAACTACACGATCGATACTTTTACGGATGAACTGTCACGTCAGATAAACCAACTAGCTGATTCGGATGGCTCTAGCGTCTCGGGCGTCAGCGTCGAATACGATGATGAAACGAAATCTATTGTGTTTACTACTGGATCCACCGGAAATTCCTCCTTTATAAAAGTTTCTGGCGACGGGGCTTGGGGCCTAGCGAATACGACGGCGGGAAGAGGTTCAACGACGACATGGATAAAACCGCAGCAATCGGTCGAAGTCATCGCGGGAGCCCCTACCGATATTTATATAGATGAGTTTGGAGAAGAGACTACCGATCCAACGGGATTTGAGGGGTTGCCCGCCTGGTCGCCCATTTTTCTGGATAAGGGCGAGCTAACGTTTGATAAACAGGGAAACTTATTGTCTCCAGCCGGGGGTCTCCAGATGGAAACCGCCTTCCTTGAAGGTGGTGGTTCCTTAGATCTAGGGTTCGATTTTACCGGCACCACGCAATTCAATCAGGCGTTCAATGTCAAGTATCAGAAACAAGATGGCTTGCCTGAAGGTGATTTGGTTGGGTTGGACATCGGGGACGACGGTTTGATCGTAGCTAGCTACTCTAATGGCAGTCAATTGTCCGTGGGAAAGGTCCTATTGGCCAATTTCCCTAGTGCAGATGGACTAAGTGCTCGTGGAGATAGCGCTTTTCTCTCGACGGCGAGGTCTGGTGTGCCAATTTTTGGAGAGCCTGGCTCTTCTGCTTTTGGTTCTATAAGAGCTGGGGCTCTCGAAAGATCGAATGTTGATTTAACTTCGGAGTTGATCGGTTTAATTACCGCACAAAGAAATTTCCAAGCCAACGCAAAAGCGATGGAAACCTCCAGCTCCTTAACATCCACTATTTTGAACATCTAAGCTGACTTAAGGAACAGAATCATGGATAAAAGTATCGTTAGACTAGTTTCGGACGTTCGCATTGAACGAGCGCGGGAGGCTCATATGCTTCATGAGCTCTCCAACGTCTCTACTCTTGGATTTAAGCGAGCTTTTGAACAACACGGAACAACTATCGTGGAAGGCAAACAAGTAACGGATGACAGTGGGCTCTCAAAAACTCTTGTTGAACTCAAGGAGGGGCCCAAGATCTACACAGGTAATGCTTTAGATCTCTATATGAATGACGACACGCTCCTTGGAGTCTTGGATGAAACTGGAGCGGTCAATTTTACGAGGCGAGGAGATTTACGATTGAGTGCGGAAAATGAACTTGTACTCGGAAGTGGCGAGCGGGTTGCGTCTGATAATGGCGATCCCCTCGTAGTACCGCAGAATCAGGTTATTTCGATCTCTGAAGAGGGAGTTATTTACGCTCTTGACCCTCAACAAGAAACTGCGGAACAGACTGAAGTGGGCAGGCTCATGTTGCGTGATGCGAGTGAAGTTAATTTGGTCAAATTGGAGAATGGTTTCTTTGCCGTCGATGGGCTGCCTGTCGGTGATTTTGATAGTGGTCCTGAGGCTGTCTCGGTAAGTGTTGGTGTCATCGAGGGAAGCACGGTTAATGCCATGGAAGTAATGATCGAGATAATGAGTCATATGCGCAATTTTGAAATGAAGATAAAGCTAGTCAAAGATCTGGATGAGTTAGGGGAATCAAACTCCACTCTAATGCGATTAGCGTAACTTAAAAGGAAAAAAAATGGACGCTTCACTGTATGTAGCTAAGACGGGATTGAATGCCCAACAAACGAGAATGAACGTGGTCGCAAATAACCTTGCAAACGTGAATACGGTCGGCTTCAAGAAAGATAGAGCAGTTTTCGAAGATCTTCTCTATCTTAATATTAGTCAGGCCGGGGGGCAAACCGGCGCAGACACAGTTGCACCAACAGGATTTATGTTGGGTACTGGTAGCAGGGTGGTTGCGTCCGAAAAAATTCAAGCTCAAGGGAATATGATATCTACCGAGAACTCTTTGGATATTGCGATAGAGGGACAGGGTCATTTTCAAATACTTCAGCAAGATGGCAACTTCGCCTATACAAGAGATGGAAGTTTCATGTTATCTGAGGAAGGAGAGCTTGTTAACGCGAGTGGCTTGTTGTTGCAGCCGCAGATAGTTATTCCGCCTGAAGCGAACACGATAAGTATTGGTCGCGATGGCACTGTTTCAGTTGAATTGGCAAATGGAGGCGGGTCTCAGCAGCTTGGGCAAATTCAGCTCGCTAGATTTGTCAATCCTGCGGGACTTGAGGCAATGGGTGCAAATTTGTTCAAGCCAACCACAGCGAGTGGTCAGCCTCTTATTCTCAACCCAACAGAACAGGGGGCGGGTAGCCTCGCGCAAGGAATGCTTGAGGCTTCAAACGTCAATGTGGTTGAAGAACTAGTCACAATGATAGAAACCCAGCGCGCTTATGAGGTGAATTCTAAAGCCATTTCAGCCATCGACTCCATGCTTCGATTTCTTAATAATAATCTTTAGGAGAGATATGTGCGTAACATTCTTTTTTTACTCGCCACGATTGCGATTTTTGGTTGTGCTTCGTCGCCACCGCTCGCTAACTTAGTATCGGATCCTTTTATACCGACATCACCGGTAATCGACACGGGGGTTTACCAAGCCACGGGTTCAATTTTCGCAGATGAAAAACGAAGTCGATACTTCGGTCATAAGCGCAATTATGAAGTTGGAGATGTGTTAACCGTTATTCTCACGGAGTCCACTCGCGCGCAACGCAGAAGTGGCCTTGAGGCTGTAAGAGAAGGTACAAATTCACCTTTAAAAAGCCTGAAAAGTATCGTGGAAAGTCCTATTGGGGTGCCCATTGGAGGGAGAAACGGTTGGATGCGTCGTCAAGCTAAGGACTCATTTTTAGCGACGGATTTCGATGATCTAACCGTGGAGACGAAAGGGAGAGGCAGTGCGAATCAGGCCGCATCGCTTGATGGAGCATTGGCGGTTATGGTTGTTCAGGTTCTGCCCAACGATAATTTAGTGATCCAGGGACAAAAAATGCTGTCGCTAAGCGAAGGCAGTGAGACCGTAAAAATAAGGGGCGTGGTTTCCCTGCAAGATGTTCAACCCGATAATACTGTTTTGTCCTCTAGAATTGCTGGCGCTCAGATTTCATACCAAGGAAGCGGCGAACTTGCAGAGTTTGCAAAAGTTAACTGGGGCACTCGCTTTTTTAACAAAGTCTGGCCTTTCTAATGAGGAAGAAACTTATGTCACTAATAACTCCATTCAGAATCCTGATGGCGCTTATTATATTACTGTTAGCTCAGAATGTTTTCGCAGACCGGATCAAGGACCTCACTACAGTCGCAGGGGCAAGACCCAATCAATTATTAGGTTACGGGTTAGTGGTAGGTCTGGCAGGTACAGGTGATAGAGATAAAATCTCCTTCACGGCCCAGTCTCTTAAGACAACTTTAGAACGATTAGGCGTGGAAGTTGATGGACCCATCTCCAACTATGATCTTTTTAGTAGGGGGGTATCCAATCTTGCGTACGACAAAACTAAGCTAGATAACGTGGCCTCCGTGATAGTTACCGCAACCCTTCCACCGTTTATTAAGCCTGGTCAAACTATTGATGTTAACGTCGCCACGGCTGGATTGGCATCAAGTCTGAGGGGCGGGAGCCTAATAATGACCGAGCTCCGAGGCGCTGATGGAGAAATCTACGCCCTCGCGCAAGGGAATCTCACTGTATCTGGCGTCGACGTAAATGCAGCGGGTTCCAGTATCAGCATCGGGGTACCAACCTCTGGACGTATCCCAGGTGGAGCTATTGTAGAGCGCGAAGTCCGGACGCCTTTTCATACCTCTGAGCATATTGTCCTGAACACCCGGCTAACAGATTTTACGACCGTCAATGCAATCACGGATGCTGTTAATAGCAGGTTTGGAGCTGGTACAGCGATGTCTATGGATGGAAGATCGGTTGCCATACTGGCGCCTAAAGAGTCGTCAGCCAGGGTTTCCTTTCTCAGCCTGATAGAAAATCTAGACGTCATTCCTGGGGAGCCGACGGCCAGAGTGGTGGTCAACTCTAGAACTGGAACCGTGGTAATAAGCAGAGGTGTGAGAGTAACGGCTGCAGCTGTTACGCAAGGAGCGTTGTCGGTAACCATTTCGGCGACAAATGAAGTTGTTCAGCCCGAGACTGAGGTTGCGATAGGACAGCCTGGTGTGGCGGGAGCGGCGGCGCCAGTCGTTAACGCGGAAATAGCCGTCGAAGAAGAGGTCCGCCCGATGTTTCTTTTTCAACCCGGAATCGATTTAAGAGAAATCGTTGATGCTGTAAATGCCGTAGGGGCAAGCCCCTCTTCACTTATCGCAATTCTTGAGGCCTTAAAGAGTGCTGGAAGTCTTAGGGCAGAGTTGGTTGTGATCTGAAGGTTATTCGATGGCTATAGAAAATTACAATAATACCCCAGCGCTGGATTTCGCAAGGTTGGGTCAATTAAAGGCGCGGTCCAACGAGGATGGAGAGAAAACTATAAAAGAGGTCTCTCAACAGTTTGAGTCCTTGTTCGTGAATATGATGCTTCAGGCCATGCGTAAGGCAACGGAGAGGTCAGGTTTGACGGATTCGAGCGCGACAGAAACTTATGAGCAACTTTTTGATCAAGAGGTGGCATCCAACCTCAGTAGAACTGGCGCTTTCGGGATTGCAGAGGCCATTGAAAGACAGATTCGTTTGAGCAAAGGAATTGACAGATCCGATGCGAGGGAACTCAATCCACGACAGTCGGAACGGGCTTTTTCGCTACCACCAAAGGACGGCTTTGTTCCCGAATTCCGTCGTAAAGCCATCTCCAAATTTTACGAAATAGCCGAATAAGGGTTGAGAAATGAGTGATCTTCTAATTACAGGTAGTAATGCGGTAAGAAATAGTCAACTCGCGCTCAATGTCGTAAGCAACAATATAGCCAACGTAAATACCGAGGGGTATGTTAAACAATCGGTGAATTATGCTGAAAGCCCTTCGACAGCTGTCGGTGCGCTGTCAATTGGGACTGGTGCGATAGCAGACGGGATCAGTCGTGCCTATGACGGCCTTGTCGAAAATGCGTTAAGGACCAGTGAAAGTGATCTGAAGTCTAAAGAGACAATGCTTACTCAAACAAACAAGCTGATCGACTTCTTGGGTGATGAGAAAGCGTCGCTAACGCCTGCTTTGGGAGCGTTCTTTGACAGCGTCAAAAGTCTGGCGAATGACGCGTCTTCTGCGGTTAGACGAGACCAATTGATTGGCAGTGGTAGAGCTCTTGCTAGTCGCTTTAATGAAATTTCTGCTCAGCTAACGAGTTTTGAGGAAGATACTAGAAAGGCACTCGAGTTGAAGATAGAACAAGTGAACGAATTGGTTAGCGAACTTGGGTTGGTGAATAAGAAACTTATACGTATACAAGATCTGGCTAAACAGCCTCCAGAATTGCTTAATCTAAGGGACCGACTTCTTGCGGACTTGTCCAATTTTGTGAAAACGTCAATCGTAGAGAAAGAGAATGGCAGTTTTGATTTACATATCGAGTCTGTAGGTTCTCCAATAGTGGATAGACGGGAGGTAGGACAACTTCAGGTTCGAGATTCCGGCTCTGAACCGGATAAAGTCGAAATTTTTCAGTCTACGGTCGAAGGAGATTTGAGGCTAACAAGACCGGGTGGAGAGATAACGGGATTAATCGATTTTAGAGAACGTGTCTTAGACCCGTTATCGACCGGTCTAGAATCAATTGCCTCGACTTTCCTAGACAGTGTGAATGAGATTCACAGAAGCGGCATAGACCTATTGGGGCAAAAGGGGAAAGACCTCTTTATAGCCGAGCCATCGGTGGAAGTTTCTCTACCTGATGAAACTGGAAGACTAGGGTTTACGGTTGATACCAGCAACTTTGCGAGAACGGCTAGTCAGTCATATGAGATTGAATTCGATAGCGAAAAAAACATGTGGAAAGGGCGAACGGCGGCTGGCGATTTAATTTTATCCCACGGTGATTCAGGCGTTATAACGTTAGACGGCTTGCGATTAAGTCTCGAGGGTAAAGCCCGACAAGGCGATGTCGTGCGTATAACTATTAAGAGCGATGTATCAGGTTCAATAAGTATGGGAATATCGGATAACCGGCTCTTAGCGGCTGCAAGTTCCCATAGTCTCGTGGCATTGAGCTCGAATCTTGGAGACGCAAAAGCCAACTTATCCATAGAACAGGAATCTGCTTCGAGCTACTTATCAAATCTGTCTAAATTAGTTGAAAACAATCTCGATACCTCAAAAAGATCGATATTTCCGAGTAGCTCTACAGAAGCTCTCTTTTCTTTGCCGGCTGGCTCCGAGGGAGTTAGGTTGAAACTGCATGACGAGTTAAATACTGAGTCGGAGCTTCAAATCTTCACCAGAGGCGGTGCCCACCTTTTTGGCACGACTCTAGATGAAGATGAGATCAGTGGTTATTTACAAGAGAGGAATTCGTTTTATAAGGATGTGTCTTATGATGCTAACTACCTGAACGGTGGAAGAACAGAAGTTCGTGTGGATGTTCGCGATTTGTCGACGACTACTGGCGCTCTCACCATAAACGGGGAGCAAGTAAGTCAAGACAACCCGGTTCCCTCCGCAGAGGAATTGGTTGCGTTGGTTAATGCCGCCAGCGAAATCACACGTGTCGTTGCTTCTATCGAAAACGACGGAGTTTTTGTATTGCAAAACGTTGACGGCAGGGAAGCAAATGAAATTCTTTTAGGTGCCGAGCCAAGCGTGCTAGGAGTGATTTCTGGCGCCCAAGGGCCCAATAAATATCTTAATAATGATTGGCGAGCTGGGGTATTTGGATCTTCATCTTTCGAAACGAATGCAGATTTAGAAAGGTTTTTGCGAAACGAGGCACAAATATCCGGCGGAAATATCCCGGAACTTTTGAATGAGACTGACGATGAGTTAGTGGTCATCCCCGAAGGTGCTCTTAATCTTAATGGGTATTCCATGGAGAGCCTAACGTTACAAGCTGGTGAAAATTTAACGCCGGAAGGGGTGCTCGCTTGGTTCAACAACAATATTGATCAATCTGACGCTCCATTAAGCGCGGTGCTATTTACAGAAGTGCTAATTCGACCAGGTGATCTATCAACGACTACTGGACGTTTGGAAATAAACGGCACAGCTTTGGGTGCGGATGAGCCGCTCGGTAATCTGGGAGAGTTAGCGTCAGTTATCAACCAGAATTCTCAAGCTACTGGCGTGGAAGCTCAAATTCAAGCCGATGGCTCTGTGGTCTTGCGAAATTTGGGGCTTGAAAATAGAGGCTTGCCGATTACGTTCGGAGAGGGTGAAAGTGCATTACCCGACATTGTCGGAGTCAGGAATTCTTCTTTAGAAATCACCTATGATCGAGCTGATGGAGACACTGCGGATTATGAAATAGCCTTAACATTAGGTCAGACTGGCGGATTTTCGGATCTTCGGAAGTTGGGGTTGTCAGGTATTATTGACTTTGAGGGGATCTTGGAAGAGGACCTAATCGTATTCGCCTCAGGCCAGGAGAGTGCGAGGGCCGAAATCACGGCGGAATATTCGTTATCTGATAACGAAAGCTCGTCTTTACTCCAACGGGAATTAACCTTGGAGTTTGTTGCCGACGATCTTTATCGATTCTCTGACAAGCTAACAAACACCGTTTTGAGCGAGCGAGTATACCGCGCAGGAGAAGAGATAGAGTTTCAAGGTTTAAAGATCGAGATCGCTGGAAATCCGCGGGCTGGAGATATTTTTACTATAGCACCACGGGAATCTGGCCAAGGAGACACCTCCAACTTAGAAAGGCTGTCCGAACTTGAGAGCGCAAAGTTGGTTCAAGGAGCTGAAAGCTTGCATGACAGATATTTATCGATCCTGGGTAGAGCGGGTAACCTCTCAAATCAGGCCGATGTCGCTAGGGAGGCTTACTTAGTTCTGAGGGACCAAGCGGAAGAACGTCGAGAGGCTCTATCTGGAGTAAATTTAGATGAGGAGGCCGGCAACTTGATCAGGTTTCAACAGTCATATCAGGCTTCTGCCAGACTTGTTAGAACAGCAAATGAGCTATTCGAAACTATTGTAAGACTCTAGATTTAGAGACGCAGGAAGAAAACGATGAAAGTATCGACACAACAATTTTTTGATAAATCACTTGGGTATTTGCAAAAAGCACAGTCCGACGCGGCCAAGTCTAATGAGCAGCTCTCCACTGGTAAGTCTCTTGTAAGGGCGAGTGACGACACCTTGAAGCTTCGCGCCGTTGCGAACCTTGATAGAGCCATAACGGCTCTTGATAACCGAAACAGTAATGTTGAACTGCTGCTGAGCAGGTTCTCTTTGGAAGAGAGTATCTTGCGTTCTGCTTCCGATGTTACAGCGCGAATTCGAGAGTTGGCAATTCAATCGAGTAATGCGACGTATTCCGCACAGGATCGTAAGCTGATGGGCGCGGAGGTTGCATCTCTGAGGGACCACCTCCTGGCTCTCTCCAACACCAAAGATAGTGAGGGAGGCTCGCTATTCGGCGGATCGAGGACCGCAACTGATCCCTTTATTGAGGCGATTGACGGTAGAGTTATTTATCAGGGCGATGAAGAAGTAATGAAGGTTGAGGTTGGGGAGAATAGGTTCCTATCTAAAAACCGTGGAGGATTGCAGGTCTTTGCAGGCGTTATTAGAGCGCATAACAACGGGGAGGAAAAAAAAGTAGGTTTCTTCGATGTGATAGACGATTTTGTAACCAGCCTGACAAGCCCTAAAAAAACACAGATCACAGTCTCCGAGGACGAATTGTCTACGAATACAGGACAGCTAACAATAAATGGCGTTGAGATAAGCAAGACTGAGGACATCCCCGATCTTGACGAGATTATCAGACGTATAAACCTTGAGTCAGGGCGCACGAATGTAACGTCTTTTAAGAACGAGGCGGGTGATATTGTTATCGAGAACGTAGATGGCTTTGAGGGTGAGAATATCGCATTTGGTGACGCTCCTGGACTCCTTCTGTCTATTGAAGGAGTAGTCGGGCCGTCTGAAGATTCCCGTCTATGGGAGCGCAGTATTTCGGAGCTTGGAATCATTCATGATGAATTGTCTTTTGCGATTGGGCGTGCTGGTAGTGAAATGAATAGCGCGGAATACCAAAAGGAACTAAATTTAGACGCGGAAGTTCGGCTCAAGCAGTTGAGGTCTTCTCAGGTAGACGTTGATTTTGCAGAGGTTGTGTCGAGGTTTAATGCAGAACTTGCTCGACTAGAGGCTTCGCAGGCGGCGTTCGCTAAGCTGAGTAGGATGACTCTTTTTGAATACCTCTGAGGGCCTCATTTACTTGCTTGGCTGATCGGTAACTTAATAAAGTGTTTGTTACAACTCCTGTGCAGCTTTGTTCTCCGTGGGTTCTGGGAAAACAACCCCCCTAAGTGGGGAGACAAGATGCAGCCAACCCAAATGCAGTTGCGACAACAGCTCCTGCATCTCTTTCAATTCGCCATTGATCTCAGCTCTTAAAGAAGTCTCTAAGGCTTGGTCAACATAATTGAAGAATTCTTCCAAGTGCTTTCTAAGCTTTGTGTCTGGTATATTTCCCAAAGACCGCCTCAGAAAACCCGTAAGGTTTTTCGCGTGTCTGAGTGAGCTGTAAGCCTTTGAGATTTTACCGTCTAGGAAATTCATTTGGGCATGCTTCAATGACCGGTCGACCGATTCAAAAAGCCAATTAATCTCGGTGATCTTCCTTTCGCCATGCTCCACCATAGCTTGCACGTATTTAGCGTAAGCGGAATCAACCATCGAACACACCATTTGTCCTTAATCACAACACAAGTCGGCTATTTATCGGAAACCTTTAGGAAAATTTATAAGGAGCAGTCTTGATACTGGCTGTCTACGCATCTCTCCGCGATTTTGATTAGCTCTGCTTCTTCGTTGTCGGACATTTTTTTAGCCGCGTTGATCATGACCAGTCTAGCTTTATCGAACCCATTGATTAATGCGACGGCGGACCATAGGTAGCCTCTTTCGGAGTCAGATTCGTTGTCAGGGTCTGCCATACCAGACTGGTAAATATATCCGACCATGTACTGAGCTCTAACGCTTCCTTGAGAAGCGGCTTTTAAGAACAGTTCAAAAGCTCTTTCAACATTCTTGAAAATACCTTCACCCCGCATATAAAGCACCCCGAGCATATAGGTCGAAGGGATGTGACCGAGTTGATCGGCTTTTCTAAGCCACTCCACAGACTTTCTAGTATCGCGGTTGTTTATTTCCCCTTTATAGGTGAGCATGGCCAGATTATACATCGCTGCGGGAAGATTTTGATCAGCCGCTCGCGTATACCAGGCCTGCGCCTCGACAAAATTTTGCTTTACCCCCATTCCGCGCTCGTATAAGTAAGCAACGTTATTTTGTCCTTCCGCCACCCCGTTTTTTGCCACCTTCATCCAAGCTCTAAAAGCGGTCGTTGCGTGATTCCGAGACAATGCCGTTAAGCCCGCAGTGAACGGCTCCGAAAATGCTGAATTTGCGATGGTTAGCAGCGTCGTCAAAAATATAACCCTGAACATTTTTATTTCCTCCTTATGGAGACTTTATACGCCTACCTCTAACTTGCAACGTTGAACGGGAGGTTGCCAGATATTATGGATTTTAAATATGAAAACGCTGAGTGATCAATGTAAATGGTTAATCACCTGCTGGGTCTACTTTTGGCGGCCCCTGCCTCGCCAAGCAGAAATTCATTTTTGATTTCCTGACTTCTCGAAAAATGCAAGGCATTGCTCTCCAGAGGAGTATTCGACTTCAACACAAGGCAATAACTTACTTTTAAAGTCTAATGCGGAGCAAAGGTAAGGAAAGTTCTTGTCCCAGCTCGTTTTGAAATATATGCACCGCCAACAACTCACGGTTGTTTTAGTAGCCTCGTGCATTTAAAAATTATTTTTATTGGCCAATTTGAATTTCCACCCTGCGATTCTGAACTCGGCCGGCTGCCGTATTATTGTCTGCAATCGGGCGAGTCTCTGCAAATCCGTAGACTCTCAATCGGGATTGTTCAATTAACGAATCCTGTTTGATAAAGTCTGCCACAGAAGAGGCGCGAGCAGACGACAGGTCCCAATTACTGCGAAATCTGTCGCTAAACATCGTATTTACTGGAACGTTATCAGTGTGTCCTGAGATTGTTATTCTCTCTGGAGTACCTCTTATTGCTTTTTGCACGCTGCTTAAAGTCGGTATAAAGGATTGTTTAAGATTGGCGGAACCAGATTCGAACGAGTCTTGTGATGCAAGACTTATAAGAATCTTTTCCTCCACTAGTTCGACCTTAACCAGTCCCTTATCGAGTTCTTCTTTTAAATTAAGCTGGAGCGCCTGGTATTGTGCTTCTATACGTTGGGCATATCCTTGGTCTTTTACGAAATCTGTCAGTTCAAGATCAACGTGTTCAACAATCACCTCGGTTTCTATATCGGCCTGAATGTCAGCGATTTTGGCATAGAGCTCTATTAACTCTGAGTCGATCTCTCCTTCTGCCAATTCCTCGTTAGAGTCGGATTCATTTGCCGCATCGTCATCACCAAGGACTGTTACGACCAAGTTCCCTGTTTCGCCCTTCAATTCTATCTTTCCTGCAGCAATTTCTTTTGCGAAGGTCTCCTTAAGAATTTCTAGGTCTGCGTAGGTGTCGAACTCTCCCTCGTATTCAGTAACTGCCAAGATAACTTCTCTTGGCGCCTCTTTGGTAGTCCTTTCCTTAACCTCGAATGAGCGCTGTGTTTTTTGATTCATGAAATTCATTGCCGTGATTTTATCGCCTTGCGGCATCTGTTCGCCGCCTTGGGCCGTGATAAAGCCCATACTCTGTTTCAACACACTTCCAAGAGCCTTCCACTCATCTGGGTCAGCCACCCTCGTTTGTGAAACTAGCAGAACGAAAAATGCCATTAATAGTGTTGCAAGATCGGCGAAGGTGGACATCCAGGGGGGGGATCCTGGAGGGCATTCCGCTTCCTCCCGAACCGTTTGAATATTACTCATCTAGATAAACCTCGATACGACGATTTTTAGCGCGACCGTCGGCAGTGGCGTTATCCCCGATCGGCTCGCTATCGGCGAGCCCGCTGATCGTTAAACGCCCGTTCTGCACCTCCGTGCGATTAACAAGGAAATCTGCGACGGAGGCAGCGCGAGCTGCCGACAAGTCGAAGTTTGATCGGAAAGTTCTACTGAAACCGACCATTTGGTTATCGGTGTGCCCCTCTATGCGAATTATCCCCCGTGTTTCTGATAGAGCATCGCCCACTCTCTTTAGTGTTCGCTCAAAGTTACTAGAGAGCAAAGCTTGCCCTGATACGAAGCTATCTGCTCTGGTAAGTCTAATCCGCACACTATCTCCCACCTGTTCTATCTCTGCTATGCCCTCCTCGATCTCGTCATTCAGCGCTTCTCGAATCTCCTCGATGCTACTGCGATTTACGATTTCCTTTCCTCTTGGCTCCCAATTTTCCTCCCGTTTAAAGACGATTTCGGAGGTCGCGAAGGTGGTCAAATCATATATTTTCTTGGCGACTTCAATTGTCTCCTGTGTTACGCCGCCTTTCGCCTTGTTTTTTTTGCCTAACGCTCCAGAGGTGCCCTCTGTCATTTCGATGACGATTTTTTCTCCTTCAATCGTGATTTCTACTTGTCCTGCCTCAAGCTCGTATTCCATTTCCTTAAGAATTTGAACATATTCACCTTGAATCTTTGATACCGCGGTGCCCATTCCAGTCATTTGTTGTAAAAATTCTTGAGTCGTGTCCTTAGAGCTTTGTGTGGGATCTGAGTCTATGGAGCGTTCCGCCTCTGCAGGAGTAAACTTTGTTTCTATCAAAGTTTCGCCCATGGGTATCTCTAATTTTGGGACCTTTCGTTCTACTCCAAACGTATCACTTAGCGAACCTAGTACTTGTTCCATTCTAGGCGAGTCGACAACCGATCTGGCGAGAATCAGCACGAAAAAAGCCATTAGTAGGGTGCCTAAGTCGGAAAAAGTAGCCATCCAGGGAGGAGCCTGACTCGGGCAACTTTCTTCATCTTCGTATTCTGCGCCTTTAGCTTCAAATTCTTCTTCTGGAATACTTGGGTTAGATTCGACTCCCAGCGAGTCGCTGTCGGATGCAGTAATATCCGCCAAGCGATGTCTCAGGCGGCTTCTGCGTTATTTTTAGCCATTTCTTCTCTAGCTTTTGTCGCCAGGCGGCTTGATAACCTGTCCGCTATCAGTCTCGGGTTGGTATTACCCTTGATCAGCAAGCAACCTTCAAGAATTAATTGGTTAATTAGCATGTCGCTCTTTGAATAGCCTTCAAGCTTCTCAGCCCACGGTTTGCAGACAACATAGGCAACGACCGCACCCCACAGAGTTGTTAAAAGAGCTATAGCAAAACTATCTCCGATACCCTTTAAATCGTCCATATTTTTTAACATGCCCACCAGCCCTATCATGGTGCCTATCATTCCGAATGAGGGGGCGACATCTGCCCAGAATTTAAGCATGTCTACTGTTACCTTTTCCCTCTCTCTCTGTAGAGCTATCTCCGTATTAAGAGTTGCCTCGATTATGCCTGCGTCTGTCCCGTCGACGACTAAATTGACTGCTTTCTGGAGAAATTTGTTCTTGACTTCAATGTTTTGCATAGCAATCGGGCCGTCTCTTCGATTGACGTTCGCCAACTCAACAATTTCATTCACCAATTGAAGTTGATCTGGTTGAGAGTAATAAAGATATTTTCCAGCACTCCCTAACATGCGAAAAAAGTCACCAACTGAGTTCCTGGCCATTGTGCACCCTAAAGATCCTACGACAACAAACGCGACAACTTCAGGGGGCAAGAAACCCTCCACTATCGGTACGCTAGTGTCGGCAATCATGAACAACATAAAGTAGATGGCCATGCCTAGGCCCACTATGACGGTCAATATTGCCATTTAGGGGGATCCTTGTATTTAAAGTTGAGCTAAGAGTAAGACTTTTCGCTCCTTCGCTCCACAGAAATATTAACCTCCATCGAGCTTTTCATCAG
>MDTB01131301.1_pt1 | contig 34813 bp, 26 predicted proteins | sample 811161 | NCBI WGS metagenome assembly MDTB01 (sample SAMN05326650, study PRJNA326480) | marine metagenome | isolation source: seawater | place: Mediterranean Sea | collected 2009 | reverse complement strand
TTATTTGTAAAAATTTCTAATTTTTCACCGTGTTTACATGAACTATATCTATTTCCCCGCCAATTAAATTTAGAACATACACCCTTATCTTGTCTTGCCTGTTTAAAAGCATCAGAAAAATGCAAATCATCATATTTAGATGCTGGAATTTTTTCAATATAAGTATTAACAATATATTCATTCCCGTGCCATTTAAATAATGATCCTTCACCAGAATTATCCCGATGATATTTATATACCATATCAAAAGATTGACCATGTAAATTATCCTTTTCAGGAAGTATTATTTTCTTTTGATTCACCTTTGATTCAACTACACTTGTTTCTATTAATGATTTATGAACATCAATTGACTTTGCAGTTTGTTTTGAAGATTTTGAAAACTCCTTTTTATCTTCAATATCAGTATTAAAATAAACTACATAAAATGGAATTAATAAAGTTCCACCTACTATTAATAATGTTTTTAAAACTGCTCTAAGTCCACTTATTTTTTTTTTTGATTGAGTAATCATTTTTATCCCTTTTCTTTTAGTTTGAAATTCATTTCAAAACGTTAGACGTAAGCGATTAAACTTTTCTTGCATAATATTTTAGAAAAATCTTTTGACAATTTCTGTTATGATGAAATCTTATCTAAACATAAAATAAACAGGAATTTATAAATTGAGGTATAATAGAATAGTTGTTCTCTTGATTTTTAATGGTAAAAATCTTAGAAAACTAACTTATATATTGGTAGATCAAATATTTCATCTGATAATTAAAAATTAATATCGTTTTAATTTAATTATTACAATAAAAAAAATAAATATTATTTAAGTATTTCCTGAATTTCGGGGAAAATTAATTATATATGTTTTCTTAAAAAAATATAGATAAAATCTAACCTATTTTCCCCTAAATTTTAATGATTATTTCTAAATCAATTAAGGGATTTTATGTTAAAATATTTAATTCATATTTCACTTTTGTTGTCGGTTGGCTGTGGAGGTGAATCAGAAAAGGATAAAATGGAAACAACAGTATCTGGGTTAAAATATATTATTGTTAATGAAGGTAAAGGTGAAACTCCAAATAAAGGTGACCTATGTAAGGTTCACTATACCGGTACTCTTGAAGATGGTACAAAATTTGATAGCTCATATGATAGAGGTGAACCAATTGAATTTCCAGTTGGTGTAGGTAGAGTCATTAAAGGTTGGGATGAAGGTATTATGTTAATGAAACCAGGTGGTAAAAGAAAACTTATTATACCATCTGATTTAGGATATGGAGATAGAGGAACTGGTAATATTCCTCCAAACTCTACACTTCATTTTGATGTTGAACTAGTTAGTATAAAAAAACCATTCAAGGATACAGATTTTGACTTACCTGGTGAAGAAATAGTAACTGAATCAGGCTTACGTATGATAGAACATATTAAAGGTGATGGTTCAAAACCTGAAACAGGACAAACAGTAATTGTCCATTATACGGGCTTACTAGAAACAGGTGCAAAATTTGATAGCTCACATGATCGCAATAAGCCATTTGAATTTCCTCTTGGTATGGGCAGAGTAATTAAAGGTTGGGACGAAGCAATAGCAGATATGACAATTGGAAGTAAACGTACTTTAATCATCCCGCCAGATTTAGGCTACGGAGAAAGAGGTGCAGGAGGAGTTATTCCACCCAATGCGGTACTTGTATTTGAAGTTGAACTAATTGGAGTAAAATAATTAAACTCTATTTTTAACTAATTGGGTGATTACATCTGGGTCTGCAAGTGTAGATGTATCACCTAATTGGTTTAATTCGCCTTCAGCAATTTTTCTTAATATACGTCTCATTATTTTACCAGACCTTGTTTTAGGTAATGCAGATGAATATTGAATTTTATCTGGTTTAGCATGTGAACCTATTAATTCAGTAACCTTTATTCTAATTTCATTATTAGTTGATTCTTCAGGATTTTTACCAGCCATTAGAGTGATAAAAGCATAAATACCTTGTCCTTTTATTTCATGTGGAAATCCAACTACAGCAGCCTCTGCAACAGAGCTGTGGGCACCAATGGCACCTTCAATTTCTGCAGTTCCGAGTCTATGTCCTGAGACATTTAAAACATCATCAACCCTTCCAGTCAACCAATAACTTCCATCTTCATCTCTCTTCGCACCATCTCCTGTAAAATAATAGTTTTTAAATCTATTAAAATAAGTATCAAAAAATCTTTTATGGTCGCCATACAATGTTCTCATTTGTCCTGGCCAGCCTCCCTTTAATACCAAGTATCCTGATGCAGGATTACCTATCTGCTCATTCCCGTATTCATCTAATAAAACAGGTTCAATACCAAAGAATGGTAAAATTGCCGACCCCGGTTTTAATTCGGTAAATGCAGGAAACGGTGAAATCAGAATTCCGCCAGTTTCAGTCTGCCACCATGTATCTACAATCGGACATTTACTATTACCAACAATATTGTAATACCAATTCCATTCTGGTTCTTTAATAGGCTCACCAACTGTTCCTAATAATTTTAGTGTAGATATATCAATATTATTTACAAAATCATCACCCTCTCGCATTAATGCTCTTAAAGCTGTTGGAGCAGTATAAAAAATATTGACTTTATGCTTTTCTACAATTTGCCAAAACCGACTAAAGTCAGGATAACTCGGCACACCTTCAAACATTATAGTTGTTGCACAATTTGATAATGGGCCGTAAATAATATAAGAATGTCCGGTTATCCAACCAATATCAGCAGTACACCAATAAATATCATTTTTTTGATAATCAAATATCATTTCGTGTGTGATAGAAGCATATAATAAATAACCACCAGTTGTATGTAGTACACCTTTTGGTTTACCTGTAGAACCTGAGGTATATAATATGAATAATGGATCTTCAGAATCCATTGGCTCAGCGGGACAATCCTCATTTGCAAAGGAAATTTCATTATGCCACCAATAGTCTCGTTCAGCTTCCATATTTACAGGTTCACCAGTTCTTTTAACAACTAATACTGTATGAATTGAAGGTGTATCCTTTAGAGCAATATCGACTTTAGATTTCATCTCAATATTTATTTTTTCTCCTCTAATACCCCAATCCTGAGTGATTAACATCTTACATTCAGAATCGTTGACTCTCTCTCTCAATGCTTCTGAAGAAAATGCACCAAATACAATCGAATGAACTGCTCCAATTCTCGCACAGGCTAGCATGGATATTGCTAATTCAGGAATCATTTGCATATAAATACAAACACGATCACCTTTTTCAATACCATTTTCTAATAGCATATTCGCACATTTGGATACTTCAATTAAAAGTTCATTATAAGTATATGATTTATCATCATCAGGATTATTCCCTTCCCAAATAAGTGCAATTTTATCTCCATCGCCTGAATCAATATGACGATCAATACAATTAAAGCATGCATTAATTTCTCCACCCTCGAACCATTTTATATGAGCAGTTTCATAGTCAACATTCTTAACTTTTTCCCATTTATTGAACCAAGTTAATCTTGTAGCCTGCTCTTCCCAAAATTTTTCAGGATTATTTATAGATTCATTATATATTTCTAAATAAGTTTCCCTATTAGGAATATAAGCAATATCTTTATCTTTATAATTTGGTAAAAACTTTTTCATAATAGCTTAAAAATAATTAAAAAACCTCATTCAGTATATTTTCGATAAAGTTTAATTTACTACTACCTGTAAACATCACAAGCTAAAATTGATAGAAGAAGAAAAAAATATTAAAAAATATATAAAACTAATAGAAAAATCTAGTCAAGATACTGGTATTTTTCAGGATTTAATGCTTCATCGCATACATGAGATTCTTTTAGTAGCAAGTCCATATGATGCTTTTATATTAGAAGAAGATGGTCAATTGACAGAACAAATTCTCCACGAATATATTGGAATGAACTTGAGTTATGCTCCTCGTGTTTGGCAGGCATCAACTGCAGCTAAAGCCATGAACATGCTTTCTAAAAGAAAATATGATTTAGTTATTGTAGGATTGAGAATTTCGGATATGGATCCACTTACTTTAGGAAAAATGATTAAGGAGTCAGATCCGCAGAAACCTGTAGTTTTACTTGTTTTTGATGAATCTGAGCTACAACAATTACCTCAAACTATTCCAAAAGAAATTATTGATAAAGTATTTGTATGGTCTGGTAATGCAGGTGTTTTTCCTGCTATTATAAAATTTTTAGAAGATAGAAAAAATGTAAATAGAGATATTAAACGCGGAAATATACGTTTGGTAATGTTGGTTGAGGATAATCCTAGATATTATTCAATGCTTCTTCCATTAATTTATAAAGAGATTTTATTTCATACACGCCAAATGTTGAGTAAGAGTTTAAATGATACTCATCGTCTTCTACATATGCGTGGAAGAGCAAAAGTATTATTAGCTTCTACATATGAAGAAGCAGAAAGATATTTTAAACGTTATGGATCAAATATTTTGGGAATTATTTCAGATATACGTTTTCCAAAAGACAATAAATTGAATCCAAAAGCAGGATTAGAGTTTACTCAATGGATTCGTAAAATAGATAAGGCAATACCGATAATATTACAATCTACTGATACTGGTTTAGAAGCCGAAGCCAAAAAAAATATGGTAGAGTTTTTCGACAAACAATCCCCCACTCTTCTAAAGGATATAACAAATTATATTACCCGAAATTTTGGATTTGGTGATTTTATTTTTAGAAAAATTAACGGTACAGAAATTTCCCAGGCAAAAAACTTAAGACAATTAAAAGAACATTTATCTGAAATTCCAAATGAATCATTATTATTTCATGCTTCAAAAAATCATTTTTCAAATTGGTTAGCAGCAAGAGGTGAATTTAAAATTGCTTCTATATTAAGAGATTTAATCATTAAAAATTTTGAATCTCCAAACCAATTAAGAGAAATGCTGATTGAAATTATAAATAAAATACGTGATAGACGACATAGAGATATGGTAGTTGAATTTACTCCAGATAGATTTGATCCAACCGCTAATTTTACAAAAATCTCTGGTGGTTCTCTTGGTGGTAAGGCACGGGGGTTAGCATTTGCTAGAAGTTTATTAGAAAAAGCTGATATTAAAAATAATTTTCCTTCTATTAAATTGAGGGTACCTAAATTGATTGTAATCGGAACAGAAGAATTCGATTTATTTATGAAAAACAATGAGCTTTGGGAAAAAGCATTAAACGCAAAATCAAATAAAAACATTGTCCAATTATTTTTGAAATCCCGTTTAACTAAAAAATTAGTAAAATCTTTAAAAATATTTCTTTCCGAAGTGCATTATCCATTGGCTGTTAGGTCTTCAAGTTTACTTGAGGATTCCCAATATCAACCATTAGCTGGACTTTATGAAACATATATGCTTCCAAATTCATCATCTATTGAAAAGGAAAGATTATCTCAGTTATGTGAGGCAGTAAAACGTGTTTATGCATCACAATTCTTCCAAGAGCCAAAGTCAATTATGGATATTTCTTCTCATCGCCATGATGAAGAAAAAATGGCTATAATTATTCAAGAACTAATTGGACAGCATTACGGTAATCGATTTTATCCTACTTTATCTGGAGTTGCGCAAAGCTACAATTATTATCCAGTTTCATATATGAAACGTGAAGAAGGAGTTGGTTTTCTAGCTCTAGGTTTTGGAAAAATAATAGTAGAAGGTGAAAAAGTTTTACGATTTTCACCTGAATATCCAGCAATACTTCCTCAATTTTTCTCAATAAAATCTACAATAAATAATAGTCAAAGAACATTTTTTGCGCTAGATATGAAAGATAATAAAAATGTTCTTTCTAGTGGTGAAACAGAAAATTTAAAGCGATACAATTTAAATATTGCAGAAAAAGATAATTCTATTAAGTTTTTAGCAAGTGTAGTTTGCTCTGAAGATGGACTAATTCGTGATTCTTTAAATTATCAAGGCGTCAGAGTATTATTATTCTCTTCAATATTAAAATATAATAAGATTCCATTAACAGAGATATTAAAAGAGTTACTTGAATTAGGCAGACTTTCTTTAGGTTGTCCTATAGAAATTGAATATGCAATTAATATCTATAATGATGGTCGAAAGCCTGAATTTTGTCTACTACAAATCAAACCAATGGTGATAAAACAAATTGAACGTAGACAAGAAATTAAATTAGACAAATTTGAAGATGTTTTTTGCTCTAGTTCTGTATCTTTAGGTGATGGAATAATTGAAAATTTATATAATATTATTTATATTAAACCTGATTCATTTAATTTAATAAATACAACCTTAATTGCGAATCAATTAGAAGAATTAAACAAAAATTTAAAAGGAAAACCATATATTCTTATTGGTCCTGGTCGCTGGGGTACAGCAGATCCATGGCTTGGTATTCCAGTACATTGGAACCAGATATCTAATGCAAAAGTAATTGTAGAATTCTGTATGGAAGGTTTAGATATTGATCCATCTTTTGGAAGTCATTTTTTTCAAAATGTAACTAGTTTACGAGTAGGTTATTTTACAGTTTCAGGAAAGAAAAATGATGATTTTTTAGATTGGGATTGGATTGAAAAACAAGAAATAGTTAAAGAAACAGAGTACTTAAAATTAATTGAATTTGAAAAACCCTTAACAGTTTTTATGGATGGTACAACCGGTGCTGGTCGAATATTTAAACCAATAAAACCAATAATTGAAAAAATGGATGAAGAGGAATCATCAGGAATCTAAATGAAAAAAATAAAAATCTATACAGATGGGGCATGTAAAGGTAATCCTGGGAAGGGTGGTTGGGGTGCAGTTTTACGATATGGAAATAGAGAGAAAGAAATATCTGGATATGACAATAAAACTACAAATAATATTATGGAATTAACTGCTGCAGTTGAAGCCTTGAAACTATTAAAAGAACCTTGCGAAGTAATTTTAACCACAGATTCAACCTATGTTAAAAATGGTATTTCAAATTGGATATTTAATTGGAAAAAAAATGGTTGGAAAACAGCTTCTAAAAAATTGGTTAAAAATAAAGAACTATGGCAAGAATTAGACTCTCTATGTAAAAACCATTCTATACAATGGGAGTGGGTCAAAGGACATTCTGGTCATCCTGAAAATGAACGATGTGATGAATTAGCTAATGAAGCTATTCTCGAGATGAATTCAATTTAACTAATTTTAAACTAACTGAATTTACTACAACTGAAACAGAAGACAATGCCATTGCTCCTCCTGCTATCATGGGACTAAGTAAAAAACCGTTATAAGAATATAATAAACCCATAGCAATTGGGATAGCTAAAATATTATAAGAAAAAGCCCAAAATAGATTTAGTTTTATTTTTCGCATTGTATATCGGCTGAGTGTAAATGCTGTTAAAATTCCTAATAAGTCAGGTTTCATCAGCACAATATCTGAACTTTCTGAAGCAATTTCAGTACCAGTACTTAAAGTAATTCCTACGTCTGCCTCAACTAAAGAGGGAGCATCATTAATTCCATCTCCAGCCATTGCAACTATTTTACCTTTAGATTTTAAATCTCGTATTTCTTTATTTTTTTCTGCAGGTAGCATTTCAGATTTATAATTTGGAATCCCTACTTGGTCAGCTACAAACTTAGTGGTATAAGGGTTATCTCCTGATAGTATAAATAAATCAATTTTCATTTTTTTCAACTTATAAATTAAAAAATCTGATTCATCTCTAATTATGTCTGCTACTGCAATTAATCCCATCCATAGTCTATCATATGCTAAATGGATTACCGTTTTACCTTGAGATTGTAATTTTAAATCAAGTTCTTTATTTTTATCACTTATTTTTATATTTTTTTTATCCATAAAACGCATACTACCGGTAATTATCGGTCGACTATTTAAATTACCATAAACTCCATATCCTTCTTCTATTTCAAAATCATGAATTTTTAATAATTTAGATTCGGGAAATGAATTAACAATAGATTTTGCTAAAAGATGTTCAGATAAAAATTCAATAGATTTTAAATAAGATATAAATAATTCCTTATTTTGATTAGTTTTAATATCAGTTACAGCAATTTTTCCAGAAGTGATTGTGCCAGTTTTATCAAATACCAAGGTATTTACTTTCGATAAATTTTGGATAGCTTTAGCATTCCTAAAATGAATACCTTTCTTTGCTCCTATTCCTAACCCTACAACTAAAGCTGTAGGAGTTGCTAATCCAAGTGAACATGGACATGCAATTATCAAAACTGAAATAAAAATATTTAATGCAAATTCTACAGATTCTCCTAAATATATCCAATAAGCAAAACTCCCAATAGCTATAATTAAAACTATAGGTACAAAAATCGAAGCAATTTTATCCACTAAGGATTGAACTGGTGCTTTAGAAGATTGAGCTTCTTCAACCATTCGAATAATTTGTGAAAATACAGTATCGGCACCTACCTTTTCTGCTCTCATTATGAGAGTACCTGAGGTATTTATTCCTGGTGATATTAGATGCTGACCCTCTTCTTTTTTTACTGGAAGTGACTCTCCTGTGATAACTGATTCATCTACATGAGAGACACCTTCTACAACAATACCATCTACAGGAATTTTTTCTCCTGGTTTTATACGAATTAAATCATCAATTTCAATATCAATAATAGGGATATCTATCCATTCATTATCGCGCTTAATCAATGCATTTTGGGGAGCATGGTTTAATAAACTGCGTAATGCTTGAGATGCCTTACCTTTTGCCTGAGCCTCTAAATAACGACCTGCAGTAATAAATAATAAAATAATTCCAGCAGATTCAAAATAGATATGATTAAATCCATTAAAATCTAAATCCATAAATTGATTAAAAATTGATAAAAGTGAAAATCCATAAGCTGAACCTGTTCCTAATGCAATTAATGAGTTCATATCTGGATTTAATTGTATGATTTTTTTTAGTCCAATCTTGAAAAAATCAAATCCAATTATTATAATAATAGTAGTTAAAATTAATTGAATAATATTAGAATTTATAACAGAAATTGGATAAGATAATCCAACCATTTCCCCCATTGAAATAAAAAATAATGGGATTCCAAAAAGTGATGTAATAATTAGTCTGTTTTTCCATTCAGAAATTTCCTGAATGTAATAATTTTTAGTATTTCTATTGACTTCTGTTATTAATTCATACCCACTATCTTTTAGTTTAAGTTTTGCTTCGTTAATAGCTTCTTCAGTTTCAAATCCTATGGTAAGAGATTTTAATACTAAATTAACATGGAATTCATTTATTCCTGAAGTGCTATTCAAAATTTTCTCAACATTAGAAACACAGCTAGCACAATGTATTCCTTTAAGTGGGAGAGTCCTTTTCATTTAATGAAGCTAGTTTTCATTTAAAATATATTGAACTAAAGATACTATATCAGTCACATCAATAGAATTATCTGAATTTAGATCAGAATTTAATAATGCAGAATCTGATATTTCTACATTATAAAGAATATGATTTAAAAGTAATAAAATATCTAAAATATTAATAATACCATCTAAATTTGTATCACCAAGATAAATAGATTGACCAAGTTCAATAAATCCTGTTCTCTTATTATTTCCCTTGAAGATATTCCAAATACTCAATTCACCCTGAAATTTAATATCTAATCCATTTAATCCACTTTGATTACCTATAAATATTTCTAAATCACCATCGTTATCTAAATCTGAAATAGTAGGTTGAGATTCTGTCATAATTCCTGTTGAAAATGATTCTTGAAAAAATGTATTACCAAATAAATCATATAAAATAAATTCACCAACTTTAGTTGAAGAAATAATTTCTGGAGTACCATCATTATCCAAATCTGAAAATACAGGTGAAACAAATATATCCTGATTAAAATATTTAGGCCAGCCGACTAAACTATTCCCTTCAGAATTTATACCATATAAAGTACCTTCCGTAGTACCAAAAAATATTTTTATTCCATTATTATGATTAATAATTGCAGGTGCCGTCTTGATTGGACCATCCACATTTAAAGAAAAATAGATATCTGCATTACTTGATAAACAATAAAATTCACCATTATCATTTCCAAAAATAATTTCAGGTATTTCATCATTAATTAGATTAGCTATAATTGGTTCTGACTTAATGCCACCATTAGTACTAAATGGAAATCCCGGTGCAATCTCGCCATTATCATAAATCAAATATAAATTTCCGTCATTGGTACCAATTACTATATCATCTAATCCATTTTCATTAAAATCAGCTAAACTAGCACCAGTAAATACATGCTCATCTATATTTAAAGGGAATCCATCAACCCAACTTGTATCAGAATTGATTACAAACAAATTAGGACTTTGAGTAATCCCTGAAACTACAATTTCAAGGTTATTATCATCATCAAAATTACCCAGTGCAGGCGTCCCAACTAAAAACTGATCAGTATAATATTCCATTTCAATATTACCGTTTGCATCAACTACATATAAATTTTTATTATGATTAGATATCACAATTTCTATAACACCATCATTATCAATATCATCTACAGCAGGTGAAGCCCAAAATTGTCCGCCAAAATTTATTGGCCAATTTCCAGAAGATATTGTTCCATCTTCATTAAGGACTATTAAATAACCTTGCATAGTACCAAAAATTATTTCGTTATTACCATCATTATCTAAATCTATAATAACAGGAGATCCTTTCACTCCACCATAACTTTCAAAAGGAAACCCTAATTGATTAAGTGAAACATTTAAATCAAGAGTTAAATACTGCTCTATATCACCTCCCGATATTTGACCTGTTATTTCAATTTGAATTGGAAGATTAATTGGTGGAGTCGAAATATCAATAGTGCCAGAAATCTCTACTATTGGTGTAATTGAATAACCAAACAAGTTTCCTATGAAGAAATTACTAGATGATATGTTTATAAATTCTGATTCTGAAGAAAAACTAACTTCTAAATTTTCAATGTCCATATTAGATGGATTTTCTAATTGAAAAAATGTCAAAAATGTTTCATTTGGATTAACTATCCCGTCATTATCACCTATAATTTCAATTGAACTAATATTTGTTAAATTTAAACTTGGCATATTTTGAAAAGTAGCAGTTATAACACCCTCATATTCTTGAATATCTTTCACTATAATATTTGAAGGCGTTCCATTACTATATTGAGAGGATGGTTCTGTCTCATTTGCAAAGCGAGTAATATTCATTGTTCCTGGATATGGATCACTTAAATCACCATCATTTGAACCATCATTTAATTGAAATAAACCATCAGCTTGCTCTAAATCAACAAGTCTATTATAGTCATTCGTATTATTATTTTGAGAATCATTTATGTGCCAAATAAGCAATCCAGAATTTTTTAATGTTTGATCTGAACCAATTTTTTGCCGATTTTCAAACAGGAAATACTGATTTGAATAATTTGGACCATTTAATTTAAATATAACTGGATTTTCTTCAACATTATCCATTTCTAATGTAATACTAATTTCATTATCCAAAACTAATGGATTTACCCATCCTAGCTGTACTTTAGCCCATGCACTCATATGAGAAGGATACCACGGTGATGATCCGTTGCCACCCCATGAACCGCCTGACATTAGTCCCCAAGTACCAATTCCACTTGAAGAATAATCAGTATCATATAAATCAGGTAGACCCATTGCGTGACCAAATTCATGGCTAATTACGCCTATATGTGTTAATCCAGGAACACCTCCATATCCTGCATTTTGCTTTTCTGGATTAATTGCATATGAATCAATCCAAACTCCATCATAAAATCGTGAATAAGGACCAAGACTCCATTTATGAGACCAAATATTAGAACCATCGCCCTCTTCAGCACCTTGTCCAGCATGCACGATGTTTATTCCATCAACATATCCATTTCCATCATTATCATATCTTGACCAGTCAACTCCTTGGGCTTCTGCCTCATCAATTGCTTCTCCAATCATTTGTCTCACAGTATTGTTAGAATTTGGAGTATCATCTCCATAACTAATATGAGGTAATGCAGAAGTGTACCATCCCATGATATCTGTTCGTGCATCAAATTGATCGTAAGATATTTCAAGATAAAAGTCTCTAAAACTCCCGGTTTGTCCTTGAGAACCAACATATCCTTCTTCATTTAATAATGCATCAAAAGTTTCAATTGAGTATGTTGCTTCCATATCAGGATAATCAATCAATAATAATGGGAAATACCATATATCTCTGTTATTTTGGACTTCAAAAGAATCGTTTTTAAAATTTAAACTCTTATTTTTTCTCTGAGGAATAATATCTTTATTTAATCCTAGGGGAGCAGTTTGATGAGCATATATATTAATAAATTCTGGTGTGGATTTATTATATAACTTTATAAATTTCCAGAATCCATCTTTATCTTTACCTATTTTATAGCCTTCATCTGTTTCATGCCAATTCTGCCATTCATCACCTTTTACATATCCATAAAAGTTAGTTCCATCAGGTTGTGTAAATTTTAATTTACCAGGATAAGATGGCACTGCAAAAACTATTGTAAAAAAAAGAGTTAAAATATATTTTTTATATATAAACATAGTACCTTAATTAAAATTATTTTATTAATGATATCAAAGTGATAAATTTAATTTTATTTAAGAATTAATTTAGGATAATATAAAGTAACACTATTTTACGAATAATAAAAAAGCCTCAACTATTGAGGCTTTTTTATTTTATTTATTTCAAAATTGCTTCATCTTTTCTTCAAGGATTTGATCAAACATTTTTTCTAAATGATCCTGTTTAACTTTCCAAGAACCCCCAAACTTTACTGCAGGGATTTTTCCAGTTTGGACCAATCTATATACAGTTTGCTCCTTAATATTTAAATAATCAGCAACTTGTTTTATTCCTAGTATTCCATCACTCATTATTCAGTCCTTTCAAGTAAAAATTAAGAAATTTAGGTGAGGTAACATACCTCACCTAATTAAATTCATATATTATCTAAACAAAGATAATACTACTTGAGGTGCTGAATTAGACTGAGTAAAAGCTGAAACTGATGTTTGTTGTAATATTTGCAATTTCATCATAGTCATTTGCTCTTTGGCAAAATCAGCATCTTCAATACGGCTCCTAGTAGCCTCTGTATTTGAAATACCTAATGATAATGACTCTTCTTTAGATGATAGACGTGCCTGATCATCACCAACCTGCTGTATTGTTTTTGCTAATGCTTTTATAGCACCATCTAATGAATTAATACCTGTATTTGCTTCAGACTGAGTTAATTCACTCCAATCTGATGATATATCATTATATGTTAATGTTACTGTTAAATCATCACTATTAGCTACTGCTGATCCAGTAGCATTAGTAGCATTTGCATTAAGCGTCACAATCCCATCATCTGAAATAGTATACTGATCAGAACCAATAGTATTTGTACCATCACTCACTACTACATTAGCTTCATTTCCTGCAACCCAATTTGATAACGTGGCAATAGCAGAGGTAGCTGTAGCGTCAGTAATAGTAAATGGATCTGAAGTTTCAGTACGTGAAGATCTTACAATACTATCTAAATCAATAGCCGTATCAGATTCACCCACATTATTTCTATGCGAATTATCAAAATCTACATCAAAAGTATCAGTATTTTCCTCACCAACATGAAATGTCATTCTACGATCAGCATCAGAATTGTTAAATAATACATATCCATTATACTTTGTTTGACCATTGATATCATTAAATTCAGTCAATAAAGAATCAATTCTATCTCCTATCGCACCTCTTTGCTCTGCACTTAATGCGCCATCAGCTGCTTGAGTTAAATTCTCTTTTATTTGTTGTAATATATCCATCTGAGATTGATAACCACCCTCAGCAATATTTAATACATTTTTAGCAGTTGAAACGTTATCAAGGGCTTGACTTAAACCATTAACTCGACTTTGAAGATGTTTAGAAAGTGCATATCCTGATGTATCATCTTCGGCTGAATTAATTCTTTTCCCTGAAGACAATCTTGATTGAACTTGACCAATACTTCCATTTACTTTTTTTAAATTAGCTAGCGATTCCATTGCATGAAAATTCGCACCTACTCTTGTTATGTCACCAAACATTTTGATGTACCTCCATGTTATTTTTTAAGACATCCTTGTCTTATTATTATTTAAAATTAAGTTGAAAATAAAAACTAAATTTCCAACAACTGATGACATTATCGGATAATATTTAATACTCTTTAATACTTTTTTATAAAAAATAATAAAAATTGTAATTATTAAATAAAATTAACTAATTAATTATAGTGTAATGTTTTATTTATCGCTGTATTTACTATTTGTTAAAAATTGAAATATAAATGTTACATATTGTAACTATGCTATTGTATATTTAATTTGATATTTGATTATTGTTCTGTTTGATTAGGAGGAGGAATGCAGAATCTATTATTTTATGTATTATTAAATTTACTATTTAGTAATGGAATTGCACCCGATTATGGGCCTACTGCATATAATGTTATTACGTCTACATCTCAAGGTTTTATTATAATAAATAATTTATCTATTAGAGATGAAATAGCTATTTCTGGCATAAATAATAATACAGCTCAGGGTTTTTGTCCATCTTTAAATTGTGATATAATTGCCATTATGCATGGAGATGTGTGTGTTGGTTGGAGTTATAGTACTGAAATAAATGATCAAATATATATAACTGTAAATTTTAATGATCAGATTACACCCAATATTTCTAATTATCCATATCCAGGTGACTCAGTTACACTAAATTTCTTTGATACTTCTGAAAGTATTATGTATTATGGAATTGCAAGTGTGCAGGTTTTCCCATTAAACCAAGTTACTATTCAAAATATAAATATTCAGGGTGATGGTGAATTTATAACAGAAAATGAAGGTTGTCCATTAGGATACGATTTAAATTTTGATCCTTTTGCTGGTTCTGGAAATTGCTCACTTTGTGATATTGAATATTTTTTCTGTGGTTGCACTGACTACGATGCATATAATTATAATCCTAATGCCACTATTAATAGTAATACTTGTGATTATGCGTTTCATTTAGAACATCAATTATCAAATGGTAATAACTTAATAAGCTTTCCTGGTAACTTTGAAAATTCTGATATATTAAATATTGTTAATAATTTTACAGACTACAATGAAATTATTAATTTCATTTTAGGACAAGGTGTTGGAATGTTTAATACTTCCGATGGATGGTCAGGTAATTTAATTAATATAAGTCCATATTCTGGGTATTGGCTGAATGTTAATTCTTCCATAAATTGGAACATAACTTTTGATAGAGGTAAACTTGAAAAATGTATCACATATGAGCATAGTTCTGGTAATAATTTATTATCTTTTAAATTGGGTGATGGATATGCACCAACTCTAGAAGCACTAGGCGGAGAAGAATTTGCTACGGAAAATTATAATTTCATACTAGGACAAGGTGTTGGATTATTCAATACTAATATGGGTTGGACTGGAAATTTAAATTATCTAAAAGAAGGTAAGGGATATTGGATTAATTTCAAAAATTCGAATTTTGATTTTAAATGGGGGATGAATAATTGCGAAAACCCACCTGATATTCAATCCTTAGAAAAAGAGACCAATAATCTACCTGAAGAATTTAATTTTCATCAGTCAACAGAGCAAGCCATTTATCTAATTCATAATAATGATTTTGAACATACAGATAATGATATTTTATTAGCTTTTAATAATAATATTTTAGTGGGTTCAGTATATTTTAATGCAGAAGTAATAGTTCTACCTGTTATGGGTTATGATTTAACTGAAGAGACTACCGGATATTGTAAAATTGGAGATAAACCAAAACTAAAACTATATAAGTCTTCAACTGATGAAATTATTGAATTAAATATTGAATTAGATTCATTTGATAACTTAAAAATTTCCGAATTAAAATTAACAAAATTAAAATATAAAAATGGGTTGACATCTAAATTTATGTTAAAGTCTGTTTATCCAAACCCTTTTAATTCTTCAACTAATATTAATTATGAAATACTTGAGAATGGCTTTGTTTCTATTTCAATTATCAATCTCTTAGGGGAAAAGTTATCTGAAATAAACAATGAATACAAAAAATCTGGAGAATATAACTTAATTTGTAATGCAGATGATTTAACCTCAGGGATATATTTTCTAAGAATTATTTTTAAATCTAAGCTAAATCAATTTACTAAAATTCAAAAAATTGCTCTAGTTAAATAATTAATCAGCCAGAATTAAGTTTACAATAATTACAACATCTAAAATATTTAAAATATTATCAGCATTTAAATCTCCTAACTCTGCTATTTCTGCTGTTGGATTAGTAGTTCCTAAGATATAATTAACTAATAATACAATATCAACGATATTAATCTCTTGATCACTGTTTAAATCTCCTAAAATTACAGTCTGACTTATAGGAAGAATCACAAAATCAAGCCAAGCAGCATCTTGTCCACTAGCTACTCCTGAATCTTTTATATATGTCCATTTAAACTCATTCAATCCTTGATAGACAAAATAATTTTCAATACTCCAATCTTGTTCACCGGCCCACCTACCTTGCTCTACACCATTTATTTCAAATAATAAATAATCATAATAATTACCTGTTGTTGAACCAATATTTTCACAAGATACTTTTCGATAAAAACGAATTTCACTATCTTCTACAGCTTCATATTCTATTGATAATATAGAATTTTGACTATGACTTATCTGTCCAGATTTTGCACTATAATTTCCCTCAAGAACCTCAGATTGATTAATAGTCCAATTGCTATTACCGGAAAATTGCCAATCATAACTACTAAAACCTCCAGATTCAAAATCTTCAATTTCTGCACCTATTAACGATTGATCTTCTACTAAAATAATATTTAACTCAGTCCCACCATCTAAAACATTAATCTCATGAGTTTGTGATTCATATCCAAAACTATGATAAGAAATAGTATAATTTCCTGGAATAAGTAACCGATAGTAATCACCATTTTCTTCATCAGTTATAATAGGTTTGTCAATTCCCTCAACGATAATATCTGCTAATATACTATTTCCCTGTTCATCTGTTACAATACCATGAATACCCTGGAAAATTTGTTCCATATATGATATTAATGGTTCCTGATGCTCATCCCAAAATTGATTAAGTTCTGATGCATCTGGCCATTTTTCTTGACTTTGTTCCAATGTAATATCAAAATCATTTTCCCAAACATAATTCCAATCCTGCATTCCTCCATCTAAAGCGTACCATTCTGCCCCATTAGTAATTCCATTATTAAAAGAATTACTTTCATGCATTGTTGGATGATTATCAGAATATTCTAGAGCAAGATAAACGAACATATCGTCATCAGGGGATGCAGAGTAATATCCACTATATGGTCCATCAAAAGGATAATTAGCAACCAAAGCTCCACCATGCATATTTGCTGATAAAACAAAATTATGTTGCCAACTCCATTCCATAACTGCTATAGTTTCTGGTTGTCTACCATAGATTGAATTATTTGGATCTTCAAATTGATCAGGAAAATCTCGATTTAAATCTATACCATTAGCATTATATCTGCTTCCCATTTCGAATCCATCTGGATTCATTGTTGGCATTATATAAATATCTACATTATTAACTAAATTTGTTGCACGAGTATTTAAGCCATAATTCTCACATAACCACTCAATTAAATATAAACTAAGTTCTCTTCCTACAACTTCATCTCCATGCATGTTTGCTATATATTTAAATTCTGGTTCAATTTCATTTACTCCTGGATTATCTGAAATATTCATCATCCATAATTCTCTTCCTTCTACACTCTGACCTATTGAATATAAATATGTAATTTCAGGATATTGATTTGCTATATTTTCGAGAAAATTAGTCAATTCATTATAATTATGGTATTCTAAAAGAGGGTTTTGAGTATTATTAGTTTGGTTCTGTAATTCTTTAAAATAATTATGGGCGTGATTATCAATATGTTGAATTTTAAATCCATTTAATTTAATTTCTTCAAAGATTTCTTCATCGACAAAAGCATGAATTGATTTTTTTGTTCTATGATGATCATAGTGAATATCTAAGTGTTTTAATTTATTTAGTTCTTGAATATATGAGAATTCAATTTCTACTAGAAAACGATCAGAAAAACTAAATATTAATCCAAATAATGAATAAAAGAGTATATAAATATTTTTCATAATGATATTTTTAATTAGTTAATTTATGTAAATATAACAAGATAATATATATTATATTAAATCTACAACTGTAACAATTAGTTAGAGTAAATTTTATTCTATAATTTAAAATTTCAAGTGCAATTATTCCTATAATTTATCTAATTAAATATATAAATATATTTTTCTTTTATTATAAAAATCAGTTAACAAACTCTTATCTTTAAGAGCTTTAATTTTAAATTATTCTTGAAAAATAAAAATAGAAAATACCAGATAATTATCATATGGGTAACCATTTTTTTAGATTTAATGGGTGTAACCCTAATAATTCCATTTATTAATGAATTTGTAGAGCAACTTGGCGGAGATGAAAGACATGCAGGCTTTCTGCTTGCAAGTTATGCCCTAATGCAATTTGTTTTTGCACCAGTATTAGGTAAAGTTAGTGATAAATATGGTCGTCGACCAATTTTACTCTTGGGAATGTTTGGAGCATTTATTGCATTTTTAATTTTTGGATTTGCAAATCAGTTATGGATTTTATTTGCTTCTCGAATGTTAGCTGGAATTGCAAATGCAAATATATCTGTAGCTCAAGCATATATTGCTGATATTACATCTAGAGAAGAACGAGCAGAAAAAATGGGAATTATTCAGGCGGCATTCAGTCTAGGATTTATTATTGGCTTTCCAATTGGAGGAATTTTAGCTGAACAATTTTCTGTAGCAACTCCTTCACTTCTTGCAGCATTTCTATCATTAATTAATGGATTCATTGCATATTGGTTTTTACCTGAATCCTTAATACATAAAAATAGAGTTAAAGAAAATCTTTCCTTAAATCCAATTTCTATAGCTAAACACTCATTATTTAATATAATTGAATATTTTGGTAAACCATCTTTTAGGCCTTTAATGATAATATTTCTATTATACTCCTTTGCGTTTAGTATTTTACATGTAACTTTCGTAGAATTTGATAGAGAATACTTAGAAATGAATCCACAAGAAATTGGATTTATTTTCATGTATATCGGTTTTGTTGGGTTTTTAGTACAAATAGTTGCGATAAAACCACTAGTAAAGAAATATGGTGAACAGAAAGTAATGCTATTTGGATTTTTACTTATGGCTGTAGGCCTAATAATAACACCTCTTGTAGACCATATGAATTGGCTATTTTTAACTAGTTTATTTGTTGCTGGAGGAAATAGTTTACTAGCACCAACTGCTACAGCCATAATATCTAAAAATGGCAACGAATCTGAACAAGGTATAACTTTAGGTATTACACAAAGTCTAGGGAGTTTAGGAAGAATTTTTGGACCACCCTATGGTGGACTAACCTATCATGGAATCCATATGATGTTTCCGTTTATTTCCTCTGCTATAATTTTGATAGGATCGATAATTTATTATCTTTTAACAAATTTATTATTAAAAAGTAAAAAAAAGTTAACCTGATTTAATAACAATTACTTATTCTAAAATAATATATAATTATATTTTAAAAATAAATTATACTTATCAATATAAACACAGGTACCAAAAAACATATAGACCAAATCATATATCCAAAAAAACTTGGCATTTCTATTTGATTTTCTTCTGCTATACTTTTAACCATAAAATTTGGAGCATTTCCAATATAAGTCATTGCTCCTAAAAATACAGCACCTGCGGAAATTGCTAATAAAGTTTGACTCAATGTAGTCATTAATATTTCAGCATTTCCACCAGCAGTATTAAAGAAAACAAGATAAGTTGGTGCATTATCAAGAAAACTTGATAATATTCCAGTTAACCAAAAGTACATCATATTTATAGGTTCACCTTTTTCATTAGTAACTGCGTTAATAACGGCTGACAAAGAACCATCTTCACCTGCTTTTAAGATTGCAATAGCAGGTATAATTGTAATAAAAATTCCAGAAAATAATTTTGCAACTTCTTGGATTGGGAACCAAGTAAATCCATTTACTTTACGAATCGACATACTAGTCAATTTCCAACTAATACCTGCAATAAGTAACAGCAATATATCTCTTGCAATATTTTGATATTGAACGTGAACACCATAAACATCGATATATTTTTGAGGATACCAAAATCCACTTAATAATACACTTGCTACAACACCTCCAAGTAACAAAAAATTAAATGTTCCTTCAATAGATAGTTTTTCACCATCACTTTCTGGTTTATTTTCTTTTTCTTTATTGTAATAATAAGAATCCAAAAAGTAAAAAGTGATAATAATTATAATAGATGCAATGACTAAGGGCATAAACATTGCCTTTGTTGTCCAAAAGAAGCTAACACCCTGTAAAAATCCTAAAAATAATGGAGGATCTCCAAGTGGTGTTAATGAACCTCCTATATTAGCAACTAAGAAAATAAAGAAGATTACAACGTGAACTTTATTTTTGCGCCATTGATTTGCTCTTATTAAAGGTCTGATTAATAACATTGCCGCACCAGTTGTACCCATCCATGATGCTAATACTGTACCTATAAATAATATTCCCGTATTCAATATTGGTGTACCCACTAGAGAACCTTTAAGACAAACACCACCTGCTACGGTATATAATGATAATAATAAAATAATAAATGGTAGATATTCTAATAACATCACATGAAGAAACTCATAAATAGCAAGAGAAAGACCCATAGTTGCAGCAAATGGAATAATGAATAAGATTGCCCAAAAAGCTGCTATTTTTCCAAAGTGATGATGCCAAAATTCATTAGCAACTAGAGGAATTATTGCAATTGAAAGTAGTATACCGACAAAAGGGATTATACTATATAATGGTAATTCCTGCCCATTAACTCCATGGTGCCCAACATCGGCGGAGAATAAAATACTAATTAAAAATGGTATAAAAAATATAATCTGTTTCAATATTAGATTCCTTATGTCGTTATTATTTTAGAAAAAATCTTAAATTTCATTAGCACTTAATATAAGTAAAAATCATTAAATTTATAGATAAATATGATGACTATTTTATTAACATTTATTTTACTAGGTACTGCATTAATTGCAATGGCAATTGGTGTAATTTTTAGTAATAAAGAACTTAAAGGTTCATGTGGTGGCGAAAGCCTTGATTGTACCTGTAGCGCGATTCAACAAAAATTATGTAAGATAAAAGTTAATCCTACAAATCACCCGTAAATTTTTTAATTCCTGTTGATTGAATTATCTGATATTGATCTGAGCTACCAACAACAAAAATTGCCTCTAAATTCTCTCTCTCCTCAATTATTCTTAATCCATCGTTTTGACCTAAAACCATCATAGCTGTAGCATATCCATCTGCAATTGCACAATTATCAGAAATAATAGTAACACTTACAACATTATGATTAACAGGATAGCCAGTATCTGGATTAATAGTATGAGAATATTTTTCTCCATTAAACTCAAAATAATTTCTATAATTACCACTCGTAGCCATCGCATTGTTTTTTAAATTAATAATTTTTAGAACATCATCATTATTAGAATTAGAAAACGGATTTTGTAGACCAATTTGCCAATGTTCTTCATACTTTGTGCCATTACAATAAATCTCACCTCCGATTTCAACCATAAAATTAATAATTCTATTATTTATTAAAAACTGACTAACAGCGTCCACACCATATCCTTTAGCAATAGCACTAAAATCTAATTCTATATGAGGATTTGATTTCAATAAATTATTTTTATTAATAGATATTTTATTTAGACCAATTGAAGATTTAATATTTTTTATATTTAAATCATTAGGAAGAGAGTCAATTCTACCTTCACTACCAAATCCCCATAATTTTACCAGTGGATGAATAGTTGGGTCATATGCACCATTTGTATTTTGATAAATTTCTTCGCTTAATTTATATAAATTTGAAAACTCATCAGTCATTTTAAAACTATTTATAGATTTATTAAATTTAGATATTTCACTATTAGGTATATATGTTGAAAATAAATTATTTATATTTATTAATAAAGAATCTATTTTTAAGTTTAAATCTTTAATTTTCTTTCTATCAATTTTATCAGCAATTTTAATACTATAAGTTGTTCCCATAGTATAGCCTTTAATATTGATTAAATAATTTTTAGAACATGAACATAATGAAATCAAAATAAAAAAGATCAATTTAATAAATTGATCTTTTTTATTACCTTTAATTATTTTGATATTTTAGCCTCCAAAATCATCATAGTCAATCATATCTTGTTCTACCCCAAGACTAAATAACATATTATTACATGCATCCAACATCATTGGAGGACCACATATGTAATATTCAATTTCAGTTGGATCTTCATGTTTATCTAAATAACTATCATGCAAAACCTGATGTATAAAACCTTTATAACTATTCCAATTATCTTCTGGCAATGGATCTGAAAGTGCTACATGATATGAGAAGTTTGGGAATTTTTCTTCAATTGCTTTAAATTCATCATCATAAAACATTTCTCTTTTTGACCTTGCGCCATACCAATATGAAACTTTTCTTCCAGTTTTTAATGTATGAAATAAATGAAAAATATGAGATCTCATTGGAGCCATACCTGCACCACCACCAATATAAATCATCTCTCTATCTGTATCTTTAATAAAGAAATCACCATAAGGACCCGATATTATTGCATTATCACCAGGTTTAAGATTGTAAATATATGATGATGCTACGCCTGGAGGAGCATCCCAATTTCGTGGTGGAGGATGAGCTATTCTTACATTTAACATTATCATATTACCTTCTGCAGGATGATTAGCCATAGAGTAAGCACGAAAAACACCATCTTCATCATTACTAGCAACTAAATCCCACATTTTAAATTTATCCCAATCTCCACGATATTGTTCTTCAATATCAAATTCTGAATAACTATTTTTATATTTGGGTATATCAATCTGTATATATCCACCTGAATCAAAATTAATAGTCTCACCTGGTGGTAATTCTAGCACTAATTCTTTTATAAAGGTAGCAACACTATTATTAGATTTAACCTTACAATTCCATTTTTTTATACTAAAAATTTCATCAGGAATTCTAATTTTCATGTCTTCTTTAATTTTTACTTGACAACCTAATCTCCAATTTTCTTTTGCTTGAGATGGTGATATATGAGTTTTTTCAGTTGCTAAAATCTGTCCACCACCTTCAATAATTTGGCATTTACACATAGCACATGTACCTCCTCCTCCACAAGCAGATGGAATAAATATTGAATTTGATGACAATGCAGACAATAATGTATTACCAGGTTTAACTTTTATTTTTTTATCAAAATCATCATTTATAATGATATCAACGTCACCTTGCGGTACTAATTTCTTTTCTGCAATAGTTAATATTGTTACTAATATTAATGTAATTATTACAAATATAGATACTGCGCTTATTAATGGTAAATACACATTTAATCCTTATAAATTTATACCTGATAAAGAAAGGTAAGCCATTGATATTAACCCCGTTAAGATCATAGTGATTCCAATTCCCCTTAAACCTTGAGGAACATTAGAATATTTTAATCTAAATCTAATAGCTGCCATTGAAATTATTGCAACTCCCCAACCTATTCCTGAACTTATTCCAAAAACGAATGATTCACTAAGAGTATAACCTCTTTCACCCATAAAAAGAGATGAACCCAATATAGCGCAATTAACAGCAATTAAGGGTAAAAATATCCCTAATTCATTGTATAACTTTGGACTAAATTTATCTAAAATCATTTCAACAAGCTGTACCATTGCAGCAATAGTTGCAATAAAAGTAATATAAGTTAAAAAATCTAAATTTATTTTGTCAATACCATTTATATTTGTCCATGATAGAGCTCCTGAATCTAATAAATAATTTTTAATATACCAATTTGCTGGTACGGTTATTCCACTTATAAATATTACCGCAAAACTCAATCCAATTGCCGTTTCAACTTTTTTTGAAACAGCTAAATATGTACACATACCTAAAAAATATGCAAGTAGTATATTTTCAACAAAAATTGCTTTAATTGATAAACTTAAATAATGCTCTAAAATTTCCATTTATTCACCTAAATCGTTTGTCAAAGTCTTCTGTATCCATGCTATTATTCCTAACATAATAAATGCACCAGGTGCTAATAACATTAATCCATTATTAACATACCCAGAGGAGTAGAAATTTTCTGGAAAAATACTAAACCCTAGTAAACTGCCACTTCCTAATGTTTCTCTAAATATTGCAACTAAAATTAAAATTAGACTATAACCAAAAGCATTGCCAACACCATCTTTAAATGAATCAATTGGATTACTTTGCATTGCAAACGCCTCCGCTCTTCCCATAACAATGCAGTTAGTAATTATTAATCCAACAAAAACTGATAGTTGTTTACTAATATCATACATATATGCTTTTAAGACTTCATCAATGAGTACAACTAATGATGCAATAACTGTTAATTGTACTATTATTCTAACTTTTGATGGAATCAATGTTCTTAAAACTGATATGATTACATTTGAACTTGCTAATACAAAAGTTAAAGCTATAGACATAACTAAAGCAGTTTCAACTTTTACTGTTACTGCCAATGCGGAACATATACCTAAAATCTGCTTAGTTATTGGATTATTATTGACTAGTGGATCTGAGAAAATATTTTTATTCATACTTTAATCTCCTTTATATCAACAACAGCATCATGTTTTTTTATAAATGGTAAGTACCTTTCCAAATCAGATTTTAAAAATGTAGTAACACCATTACCTGTAATTGTTGCACCACTCATTCCATCTACTTCATGTTTTAAAAATTTACCCTGAGCAATACCTTTAACAACTTTAATTGAAACTAATTCATTACTTTCATTAAATATTTTTTTATCTTTAAATTGATTTTGAAACCAATTTTTTTCAATTTCTCCACCCAAACCAGGAGTTTCTTTATGTTTATAAAAAGTGATACCCTGAACTGTATTTAAGTCTTCAGATAATGCAAAATAACCATATAAAGTTGACCACAATCCTTTACCTGATATTGGTAGAATATACGCATTTATATTTTCATTTAACACATATTCAAATATTGGTAAATATTTTTTATTATCATTTTTTTCAGGATTGTATTCTTTACTATTATAATATGTAATCTGACCGGTAGATTTATTTTCATCAATCATTAAATTATCATAAGGAATTTCCGTCAATTCTCCTTCAGCAGTAATTACTTTTTCATTAATAAATTCTGTATATTTTTTTATTATTTCTTCAGATGTCAATTTATCTACGTCTAATCCTGCACACTTCAAAACATTTTTCTTTCTATCGACTTCTACATTAATATTTTGTTTATCTTTTAAAGAAGTTGATGTTAAAGATAATACTAATGCTGAAAAAATTGCTACAATTAAAACAAATTTAAAAGTTTGAAAATCAGAGTGCAACTCTACTCCTCCTTTGTTTTATATTTTTTTGTATTACGAAATAATCGATTAGTGGTGCAAATGCATTCGCAAATAATATTGCAAGCATTATTCCCTCGGGATAAGCAGGATTTATAGCTCTGATTATAACAGTTAAAAATCCAATAAGAAATCCATAATAATACCTACCTTTATTTGTGTGTGTCGATGTAACTGGCTCTGTTGCCATAAAGACTAACCCAAAAGCAAATCCACCCATTACAAAATGATAATGTGGAGGTAAGTATAACATAGGGTTTGAACTATAAATAGCAATTTGATTGGTGATTAAAGATGTAAATACCATACCTAATACAACACTCAACATAATCCTCCAATTAGCTATACGAGTAACTAAAAGAAATATTGCTCCTAATAGGCAAGCTAAAGTAGAAGTCTCAGCTATAGATCCTGGAATAAATCCTAAAAACATATTTTCTAAATTGTATTTAGATTGACTTAATAATTCTAAAGCTGAACCTCCTTGCTTTGAAGATGCTACTAATAAAGGTGTAGCGGCTGAAACTCCATCAACGCCTTTGAAAAACATATCAGTCCATAAGTAATTATTATCAACTGTCCAAACTGTATCTCCTGATATTTTTGTTGGGTAAGCAAAATATATGAAAGCCCTTGCAACTAAAGCAGGATTGAAAATATTATAACCTGTTCCACCAAATATTTCTTTACCTATTACTACACCAAATATAGTGGCAAATGCTACCATCCATAAAGGTATCGCAGGAGGCATTGTCACGGCAATAAGCATACCAGTAACTAAAAATCCTTCGTTTACCTCATGCCTTCTAATTATTGCAAATAATACTTCACACAAGCCACCGACTGTATATGATACAGCAATTATAGGTAAAACAAGAATTGAACCACTTATGAAATTTTCAATAATTGTCCTAGATGAATCCTGTTGATAACCGACATTAAAAATACCAAATAAAATTGCTGGTATCATTGCAATCACTACAAATATCATGGACCTTTTTAAATCAATCGCATCACGAATGTGAGGACCGTCATTTGTTACTGAATCGGGTGTATATAGAAAAGTATCTAATGCTTCATATAATGGGTATAATTTTTCAAACTTTCCATTTTTATCAAATAACGGCTTTATATTATCAAGTTTTTTTCTTAACATCTCTTTTATCCTTCTTTCTCGATATAATTCAGACCATCACGGATAATTTCATGTACAGGAAATTTAGATTGACAAACAAAGGAACATAAAGCAAAATCTTCCTCATCACATTCATATATACCTAAATCTTCCATTTCTTCTATATCTTTTGCAATTATACTTCTAACTAAATAATTAGGATGAATATCCATTGGTAGGACTCTTTCCCAAGTACCAAGTGGTACAATCGCACGAGGATCACCATTATTCAATGTATTTAGTGACCACTCTTTTTTCGGGAAAAATCTTGATATATATGTATTTGAAATAGTGTATTTATTTTTCCCCGGCTTTAACCAACCTATAAATTCTCTTTCTCCTCCTTCAGGGATTACCGAGATTTGATTATGATAATATCCAAGTCCGCTTTCAATTTGGACTTTTTTTCCTGAGAGAACATCTCCCGATATAAATCTAAACTTGCCATCTTTTAAATTATTATTCAAAGCAGACTGAATAGTTATACCTCTTTTAACTTTAGCATAAGTAGGTTTTTTTATACCCTCACCAGAAATAGAAATATACTTTTCAGTTGAAAATTTACCTGATGTAAGCTGTTTTCCAATCGCTATAACATCTTGAAGATCTATATACCATACCACTTCTCCAACATTAATTGGATCAATATGATGAATTTGGATTCCAATATTACCTGTTGGATGCGGTCCAGTAAAATTATGAACTTTAACATTATTTAAATTATTAATAATTAAATTTTTCTTATTACCATTAATGGATATATGAACATCACCATCTGTTAATTGATTCAAAGCATTAATTCCAGCTTGCAACCCATCATTATTCTCATTAAGAATAAATTCATAATCTAAGGCATGTGGCGCTGTATTATAACCAGATATGAAAATAGCTTTTGGATTATGCTCTGGATTTGCAATTTTTGAAAATGGTCGTTGACGCAAATATGTCCAACAGCCTGATTCTTTCAATATTTTTTTAAGACTTAATTTATCAATATTAAGAATTTCTGATTCTGAATATGTTTTTGACTCTTTAAATTCTTGATTTTTCCCAGAAATATCAATGCAAATTTCTTCAATAACTCTTCTTTCACCTAGCTTAATAGATTGAACAACTCCTGCTCCAGGTGAAACAAAATTTACATCACCTAAAACTTTATCATGAAATAACATAGAACCAATTTTAACATGTTCTCCTTCTTTCACCGATAGTTTTGGTTTTATACCCTTAATAGTATTTGGGTGAATTTTTAAGATAGATTCTACATCAATTGATTTTATCGTTTTCTTAGGTTTCCCTAATAGAGGAATATTTATACCTTCTTTTAATTTAAAACTAGTCATTTAAGATTTATTTCTTCTTTTTTTTCTGTGAATATATCTTCGTTCACCTTCATTAAACCTTCTAATTTCATCATCTGTTTTAGGTTTTACGGATTCTACTTTTTGGGGTTCTTTATTTTTGTCTAATGAGACAAAAGTTAAATATGCGGAAGCAGTATGTTTAATTTTACCAGTAATTGCATTCTCTGATTCAATTCTTACGCCAACCTCCATTGAAGAACCACCCGTGTAATTAACTGAAGATTTTAAACAGATTATTTCCCCCATTTTCGCAGGTGCTAAAAAATCTAAATTATCAACGGAAGCTGTTGCAACCGGAGTTCTAGCATGTTTATATGCTGACATTGCAGCACAAATATCCATATAATGCATTACTCTCCCACCTAGTATATTACCAAGAATATTTGTATCATTAGGTAATACAAGTTCGTGCATAATAACTTGTGAATCAGCAACCTTTTTCATTAATATTTAAAATAGGATATTTTCGTAGATAAAATCATGTAATATGCCCCATTTAATTCCAAATAACATTGTCGGAATACTACATATAATTATAATAATACTTATAGCAAAATGTGGACTAATTTTGGAGTCATCGTTTGGCTCATCTAACCACATAGAACGAGCTATGTTGAAGTAGTAAAATAAAGAAACGACACTATTTAAAATTCCAACTACCGCCAACCAGTAAAATGAGTTAGACTCAATGAGTGCAGCAAATAAATAAACCTTTCCAATAAATCCTGCAGTTGGAGGTAAACCAGTCAAGGAGACAAGAAAAAGAACCATAATTGATGCCATTAAAGGTGATTTATATCCAAGACCTTTATAATCTTCAATATTTTCTACATTTAGTTTATTAGAAATAAAAATAGCAAAAGAAAATGCACCTAAATTCATAAATAAGTATATAACTAAATAAAATAGAATTGCATTAATTGCATTTGCTGATAAAATAGCACCACACATTAACATGTAACCTGCATGTGCAATACTTGAATATGCTAAGATTCTTTTTACATTATTTTGCTGAATTGCAAGTAAGTTACCAATAGTCATTGTACCTGTTGCTAATACTGCAATCAAAAATGGCCATTCAACATCCAATATTGTCGAACTATCAGCTAAACTTCCTGTTTCAGAAAATAATGAATAAATAACACGAATAAACAGCCCTAAACCAGCTGCTTTTGGTGCAATTGAAAAAAAAGCTGTCACAGGTGTTGGAGATCCTTCATAAACATCTGGAGTCCAATAATGAAATGGTACCATTGAAATTTTATATCCAATTCCTGAAAGTAGCATAAGAATTGAAACATAAATCATGAAATTATCTTCGGCTAGTGTAAACAAACTATCATGAATAATTGATATGTCTGTCGAACCAGAAAGTCCATAAAGCCAACTCATTCCGTATAACATAATTCCGGATGCGAATGAACCAAAAATAACATACTTCAACGATGCCTCATTTGAAGTTTTATCTCCTCTTTTCATTCCGGCTAATACATATGATGCTAATGAAGCAGTCTCTATTCCAATATAAATCATTATTAAGTTGGTAGATGAAACCATTAACATTAATCCAAGTAATACAGTCATTAAAAGAGTATAATATTCAGGATGACCAACTTCATCTAATTCTTTTGTCACATTTGAAACGACAATTATCATAAATGCTGCTATAACAAAAAGAATTTTAAAAAAATGAGAAAATGGATCAACTATAAATAGATTCATGAAAATTTGCTCATTAGTACCAAATGATGACCACAATGATAATCCAACAAATATAATACCGACTAAATTTAGGGGGTAAATTAATTTTCTAGTGATAGATGAAAAATCAAAACAAATTGTGGCAATTATTAATCCTACAATTAATAATTCAGGAATAAAAAAACTAAGACTTTGAATATTATTCAATTTTTATAATCCTGTAATTGGTGCTGATTGAATCGTTTCAATCAAAGCTGATAATGTTGGTTGAATTATTTCAATTAATGGTGCAGGGTAAACTCCTAATAACAATACTAAAATTGCAATCGGAATAACACACAATAATTCTCTGGCGCTTATATCAGTTAAATTTTTATATTTTTCATTTAATTTACCTAAAAATACAAATTGATATGCTCTAAGAAAATAAATAGCATTTAAAAGTATTCCTAATGTTCCAATTATTGTGAGGATACGTATGATACTTTTTTCTCCTGCATATGTTTGGTCTACACTAAATCCACCGATAAAACATAATGCTTCTGAAATAAATCCAGACATAGAAGGCAATCCTAGACCAGCAAAAAATGCCATAGCCATTAAAGCTGTGAATACCGGCATTTGTGAACCGAGTCCACCAAAACCCTGCTTCCCTGCTAACTCTGCATCTTTATAATCTTTAGGAAAGAAAATATATCTATGGTGTGCTTTATCATAAATGACACCAACTAAAAGGAATAACATTGCAGTAATTGTACCATGGTTAAACATCTGCATTGCCGCTCCATTTAATCCTGCTTCAGCACCTTCTGGAGATGCAGAAACGATTGCAGCCATACCTAAAATCACATATCCCATATGTGAAACTGATGAATATGCAACCATTTTTTTCAAATCGATCTGAGCAATAGCATTTGCAGCTCCCCATATAATATTTATTACACCTAGAACTGCTAATATTGTGGCAAAATTATATACTTCACCAGGAAGTAATGGATAACTGATTCTTAAAAGTCCATATGTGCCCATTTTTAATAAAACACCAGCTAAAATAACAGATATTGCTGTTGGAGCTTCTACGTGAGCTAATGGTAACCATGTATGAAACGGGAAAACAGGCACCTTAATAGCAAATCCAACAAATAGACCAAGCCATATTAAATATTTCATTGGCATACCCCAAAGAGTTGCATCTATGGTCCTAGCTGTATCAATTAATGTAATTAAGTTAAATGTATGTGGATCTGAATAAAAATATAATGCCAACATTGCAAGTAACATAAATACAGAACCAAACAAAGTATATAAGAAAAACTTAATCGCAGCATATTGTCTTTGTGGACCACCCCAAATCCCAATCAAAAAATACATTGGTAACAACATAACTTCCCAAAAAACATAAAAAAGAAAGAAGTCTAGAGACATGAATACACCCATCATACCAGCATCTAATAGCAGAAATAAAGAAAAATAACCAAATGGTGATTTATTTATATTCCAACTTGAAATTACACAAATAAATGATAAAAAACCTGTAAGTAATACCATTGGCATACTTAAACCATCTACACCAATGTAATATTGTATATTAAATTGTGGAATCCAATCTTTTTGAACAGTAAATGCAGAATCAACAACAGTTGAATTAGGATCATAATTAATATATAACCATATACTTAATAAAAATTGAATACCGGTGGATATAACAGCAATCCATTTAAATCCATCAGGATTATCTTTACCGCCAAATTGAGCAAAAGCGAGCATTGCTAATGCGCCTAAAACAGGTATGAAAATGAGTAATGAGAGTATGCTTTCGTTCATATTTTATCTTTAAAATGCCTTAAATATTATAAAAATAGTAATAAATCCCAAAATACCACCTAATAGATAGTTTTGGATAATTCCGGTTTGTGTAAATTTTAACCCTTGTCCTAATTTATTGGTGAATTTACCAAATCCATCAATAACTTTTTGGTCTAACCAGTTATAGTCAGTGTAGCCAGCCACAGCTGAAATTTTCAGTGTAAACCAACCCCAAAAATCAACAATCTTTTGATCATAAAAGTCCCAATCAACCCATGCAAAAAAAGAGCAGAAAAACATAAATGGTCGATAAATTAATGAGTCATAAATTTCATCAATATAAAATTTATTATAAGATAAATTAAATAGACCTAAATAATTCATTTTCTTAGTCAATCGGTCAACATCTATCATCTTGAAAAAATAGAATAATGTTGCAACACCAATTCCAATGGAAGCAACTGTTAATGAAATCACCATAGCCTGGCCATGTGCATGGTGAATTCCTTCTCTAACAGCAACCATATCTAGACCGACTACATTTTCACCATATTTAATAAATTTATAAAACCAGCCAGCATAATCCAATGGATTGATTTTGAATGTAAATGAAAATGCGAAACTTAAAACTGCTAATAAAATAAGTGGAAAAGACATTGGTAATGGAGATTCATGGATATGATCATAAACTTCTTTTCTAGCAGGTTTTCCGTGGAATGTTAAGAAAATTAATCTAAACATATAAAATGCTGTAATAATCGCTGCACCAAATCCTGCAATAGGCAATATTATTGTCCATCCATGATTCATATGATAATATGAAAGTGTACCTGCTAAAATAGCATCTTTGGATAGAAATCCTGAGAAAATTGGAACACCTGCAATTGCTAGTGTTGAAATCAGCATTGCCCAATATGTGATAGGCATTTTGTTTTTTAAACCACCCATATTAAACATATCCTGAGGATCTGTCTTATGGTCATTTAAATGATGCAATGAATGATGCATTGCATGAATAACAGATCCGCTGCATAAAAATAAGCATGCTTTAAACATTGCATGAGTAGTTAAATGAAAAAATCCAGCTTTATAGGCACCTACACCTAAGGCCATAACCATATACCCCAATTGACTTACAGTAGAATAAGCGAGTACTTTTTTAATATCTCTCTGTGTAATTGCAATTATTGCGGCCATCATTGCAGTAATAGCTCCAATAACTGCTACTACTTGTAGAGCCTCTGGAGTCAAAAATGGAAAAATTCTAACAGTCATATAAACCCCAGCTGCAACCATTGTAGCCGCATGAATTAAAGCACTAACCGGTGTAGGACCTTCCATTGCATCTGGCAGCCATATGTGTAAAGGAAACTGTGCTGATTTACCAATTGCACCACAAAAAATTAGAACTCCTGCTATTGTTATTATATTTAAATCAGATGCAGTGAAATTATTAAAATTACTCTGCAATAATGATGTAATCGAATCGAAATTTATCGATGGCTGACCTAAACCTGCAGTAAAGAAGAATAATGTCATAATACCTAAAAACATTCCAATATCACCGACACGATTCGCTAAAAAAGCTTTTTTGCTAGCATTAGCTGCAGAATCTTTTTCAAACCAAAATCCGATTAATAAATATGAACTCAACCCAACTAATTCCCAAAAAATATACATCATAATTAGATTATCAGCTAAAACGATTCCGTTCATTGAAAATGTGAACAATCCAAGAAATCCAAAATACCTCGTATATCTTGGATCACCTTTCATATACTCTGTTGAATATAAATGAACTAAGAACGAAACTAAAGATACAACAACAAGCATTATTGCCGACAATTCATCTAATTTGAAGCCATGTGAAACTTCAAAATAGCCTAAATCAATCCATTTATATGTTGAAGTTAATACGTTTTCAGATTTTTTTAATAAAAATGAAAATAAATTAGCTAATGCGATACATAAAGTAACAAAAATAAATGATAAAGAAAGCCAATGCGCATTTCGTCCAATTCTTTTTCCAAACGATAATTGGAAAATAAATGATGCTAATGGTAAAATTAAAAATAATGAAAATAAACTTACCGGCATACTATCCTTTTAATGTATCGGCCTCATCAACATCTACTGTATTGAGGTTTTTATATAAATTAATAATTATAGCTAATGCGATTGCAGCTTCTGCAGCAGCCAACACGATTACAAATATACTAAATACTTGCCCCTCTAACCTTTCCATACCGCTAAAACGATTAAATGCAACAAAATTTAAATTTGCAGAGTTTAAGATTAATTCTATTCCCATTAAAATAGCAACAGCATTTCTACGGGTCATAACACCATAAATACCAAGAGTGAATAAAATTGCACTAATAATTAAGTATGTAGAAAGGTTATCCATCAAACGTCTTTTCTTGATAAATATGCCGCCCCAATTAGAGCAGCTAATAAAAGAATAGAGACTAACTCAAATGGCAGCACGAAATCTTTCATCAATAAATGACCGATATCTCTAACAGTTTCATCACGCGAAGTCATCTCACCGGTTTTCCATTCTGTTCTCATAATTACAGTTAGTAAAACACTTAAAATAAATATGGCGCCAGATGAGGCAAAGATTTGATTTCTACTGGATGAACCAACTTCTGGATCGTCAATTTTATTTGTAACCATTACTCCAAAAATAATTAATACTAAAATTCCTCCAACATAAATAATCACTTGAGCTGCAGCAATAAAATCAGCAAATAAAAAAATATAAAAACCAGCTAAACCGAATAATGTAAATAGTAGTGCAACAGCAGACCGTACTAAATTACTAGATGTAACAACAAAAAATGCAGACACTAAAGTCATAAAAGTTAATCCAGAAAAAGCTATCTCACCCATTATTCTGCCAACTTATTTATAATTTCTGCATATTCATCCGAGGACTTTCCTGCTTCATTTAATGCTTCGTTGATTTTGGTAATAAATCCAGCCGAATCTAGTTTTTCTCT
>MDTB01120690.1_pt1 | contig 34816 bp, 35 predicted proteins | sample 811161 | NCBI WGS metagenome assembly MDTB01 (sample SAMN05326650, study PRJNA326480) | marine metagenome | isolation source: seawater | place: Mediterranean Sea | collected 2009 | reverse complement strand
TTAAGTTTTTCACAAAGATTTAAAATTCGATCTAGGCTTAGATCAATTTCTTTAGGATGCAACTTTAGAAAGCGACTGAGTATTTTTTGTAGTTTCATTTTCTTCAGTGCTTATAGCAGGATTCCTATTCAACAAAATTGATAATAAAGTTACTATTTTTTTTGGGAGATCTTTTCTCTCAACTATTGTATCAATAAAGCCTGTTTTTTCGACATACTCACTTTTTTGAAAATCTTCAGGCAGTTCTTCTTTGACTGTACCTTGGATTACTCTTGCACCAGCGAAAGCTATCAAAGCTGCAGGCTCAGCTAAATGAATATCACCCAACATTGCGTAAGAAGCAGTTATACCTCCCGCAGTGGGGTCTGTAAGACAAACTAAATAGGGCAATTTTTCTTTCTTAAGTTCATTAATTGCAAGAGTTGTTCTGGTCATTTGAGATAATGAAATTAAACTTTCCATCATTCTCATTCCTCCTCCAGCACTAAAACATAAAAATGGTGTTTTATTTTCAATTGCATGCTGGATGCCATATAAAAATGCTTCTCCTTCAGCAGCAGCCATTGAGGCACCTAAAAAATCGAAATCTGAAGCAACTGCAGTAATCTTGATATTATTTATGGATCCTGAAACAACCATCATTCCACAGTCCATACCAGATTTTTTTCTAGCGCTTTTTAATCTATCTTTATAAGATTTAGAATCAGTCCAGTTTAAAGGATCATCTTTTGGAATTGGAGTCTTGAATATTTCATAGTTGTTTTTACCAAAAAAAATATCAAATCTTTGTTGAGGCTTTATTCTATGATGTCGGTTGCAATCTGGACAAACAAAAAGATTTTCTTCAAGATCTTTCTTAAGAATTGGCCCCTTACAACAAGAGGTCCAATCGCTATTAGCAATATCCTCTTTGGTTGCTCTTTTGTGAATTGCAGTTTTTATTTTTTCACCTGCTTTAATTATTTTTGTTATCCAATTCATCTAATTTTATTTTTTAATCTTTTAACTATATTAGTAACATTTTTAACAATATTTTGTCTTTTTTTAAGAGAATCAGTAATTTTCTCACAAATTACACTACCTACAACTAATCCATCTGCTTTTTTAAGGGATTTTATGGTTTTTTCTGTTATCCCAAATCCAATTACAACATTTTTTGACTTATTTTGGTTTTTAATAAGAAAATATTCTTTTAATATTTTTTTTGCCGGAACCTTTAACTTACCGCCTGTAGTAGATAGCATACTTATATAATAAATCATATCATGGGAGTCTTTAAGAATTTTTTTTAATCTCATTTTTGAAGTTGTAGGTGAGATTAATTGAATAAAATTAATTTTATGTTTTTTGCATTTTAATGCAAAAGATCTGTTTTCTGGGTAGGGTAAATCTACCACTATTAAACCATCAACATTTGATTTTTTACATTTAGCAATGAATCTATCTTCATTGTACTGAAAAATCATATTATAATATCCCATTAAAATAATAGGCTTATTTTTTTTTATATTCTTAAATCTTTTTGCAATTGAAAATACATCATTAATTTTGATGCCATTTTTAATGGCTCGATAAGAACTAGTTTGAATTTGACCACCATCAGCGATGGGAGTGTTATGAGGAAAGCCAAGTTCGCAAATATCTGCATAATTTGAGATTGATTTCAAAATTTGTAGTGATTTTTTTTTTGTATTGTCCCCAGCCACAGTATATGTGAGAAGTGCGGGTCTATTTTCTTTCTTAGCTTTGATGAATGATTGATTGATTAAGGAATTATTTATCATACCTGCCTAATCTTTCTTTTAAAATATCCCTATCTTTTTTAGCGTCTCCACATGAATTAACAATTATAATTGTATCAGTACTTAATTTAGGCGCAATTTTAATCGCTTCTGCAAAAGCGTGACTTGGTTCTAAACTAGGATTAAGTTTTTCAAATTTAGTTATTATTTTATATGCTTTTAATGCTTCTTCATCCGTAGCATAAGTATATCTTGCCCTTTTAGTATCTTTTAAAAAACAATGAATTGGACTAACTCCTGGATAATCTAGTCCTGCACTAATAGACTCTGTACTTTGAATTTGCCCATCTTTATTTTGACATACATAAGATGCTGCTCCGTGCAAAATTCCTATTTTCGCATTTTTACTTAAAGGAGCAGCGTGTAGTTTTGATTTTTTTGGACCCCCAGCTTCTACACCTATTAATTCAATTTGTTTTTTATCATAATCAATAAATTCACTCCAGAAGCCATAAGCTGAACTTCCTCCCCCAACACAATTAATGAGCTTAATTGTTTTTGGAATTCTTTTAAATTCTTTTATTAATTGAGTTTTAAGTTCTCTTGATATTTGTGAGGTTGACCATCCACAAATTTTAACAAATATATTTGGACCAACTGTACTTCCGACTGCCATATGGCAATCCTCACAATTTGAAACCCAATATCTCATGCACTCACTAACTGCATCAACTAAGGTTTGACTACCTGAGTAAACAGGAACTATTTCAGCTCCATTTTTTCTCATCGCATCACAATTTGGTTTTTGTCTTTTAATATCTTTGGCTCCCATAAAGATTTTACATTTTAGACCAAACTTTTTTGCTGCCATACTTAGCATTTTTCCCGCGTAACCTGCGCCAGTATCACCAACTATATATTTTTTTCCCATAGCTTTACAAATTAGCGCATGAACAGTGGCATTATATATTTTGTGTGCACCACCGTTTGCTTCTGATACCACTTTTGCCCATATTTGAGCGCCTCCTAGATGATTTGACAATTTTTCTAACTTGATAAATGATGTTGGAGACCCGATATAATTCTTAAAATAGAAGTCTCTTTTTTGAATAAATTTTTTATTTTTTCTTAATCTCTCAAATTCTTTTGTCAAATCTTCAACTGGTTTTTTTAAAGTTTCAGGAATAAAACTTCCACCAAATTTACCACCCCAAAAACCAAATCGATCATGTTGGTCAATTAAAGGAATTTTTTTTTTAAGTTTCATTGTTTAGACTTTTTATTTTGTTTAAAAAAATTTCCATTTTGGATATATCTTTTAATCCTGAAGTTTCTAACCCTCCAGATATATCAACAATATCTGCTATTTTTTTATAATTTTCAAGATCATCGTTGATTTGAATATTACCTGCTAGCATCACTTCTCTGTCAAACTTAATATTTTCGATGTGAGAATGGTTAAATGACATACTTTTTTCATACCCCTTACTATCAAATAGATATATGTCAGCTATGTCTTTATACAATTTATAATTTTTTACATCATTTGTTTTTTCAACTGTCAAAGCAATAATAATTTTCTTATTATATTTTTGTTTAATAAACCTCACTTTATCCGGAGTACAATCATACAATTGATAATAATCAAAAGGTAAATCTTTAATTTCTTCAAGTGTAACTTGATTGGGATCTACTAAAACCGCAACATAAAAAGATTTATTTTTTTTTACTTTTAATATTTCTGTTAATTTCTTGTTCTTTACATATCGGTTAGATTTAGGATAATTTACAATAAAACCTATAAATTGAGGAGGATATTTATGATTTACTAAATATTTTAAAGTTTTGGAGTCTGAAACTCCACAAATTTTTGATTTAAGGATCATTTATTTAAATGATCAATTAAAGATTTAATATTTTTCTTAATGTTACCTTTAGTAATTGGTCTTCCTATAACTATCCAATCACTTCCATTTTTGAACGCCTGTTTAGGGGTCATAACTCTTTTTTGATCGTTAAATTTGGAGTCTAATCTGATACCTGGTGTAATTATTTCTTTTTTAAAAACTTTTTTGACAATACCAACTTCTTTTGCACTGCAAACGATAGCATCTAGTTTTGCCTTAGAAGCCAATCTTGCCTGCTGAATGACTAATCTTTTTAATTTTTTATCAAAACCAACTTCTTTTAAAGCTTGATTATCTAAAGAGGTTAAAGTCGTTACACCTATTAATTTAGTTTTTCCTGAAACTTTCTTGCATGCTTTTAAGGTCTCTATTCCAGAACTTATGTGAATTGTAACATAATCTACCTTTAGGTCTCTTATAGCTTTTAAAGTAGATACACATGTATTTGGTATATCATGTAATTTAAGATCTAAAAAAATGGTTTTATTTTTTATTTTAGATAAATAATTTCTCCCATTTTTTGAATTTAGAAACTCTAGTCCAAATTTGTATCCAATTTTAAATTTCTGATTTTGTGTATACTTAATAATTTTTTTAATCTTAGATACACTTGGGCTATCACAAGCGATAAATATTTTATTATTACTCATCATTTATTTTTTTGAATAATTCTTTAGAGCTTTTAAAATTAATTGTTATTTTTTCCGGTGTATTTACTTTCTCTCCAGTTTTTGGGTTACGCGAAATTCGTGCTTTTTGCAGACTTGTAGAAAATACTCCAAATTTTCTTAATTCAACCCTTTCTCCTCTTTTAAGGGAAAGCTTGATCTCTGTAAGTACAATTTCGGTAAATTTTTCAAGATCTTTTTTCAAAAAATTTGGATAGTTTTGAGATAACTGTTTAAGTAACTTAGATTTTACTGTAGCCAAATTTTTCGTCTTATTTATCTTTATCTTTTTTTTTTAAATCTTCAGACAGTGATGAGAAGGGTAGATTTTTACCTGATCCTTCAGCACCATATTTTTCTAAAGCCTCTTTTTTCTCTATTTCCTCTAAAAGCTTTATACTTAATACAGTTTTCCTTTTGTCAAAGTCTATATCTGCTATCGCGCAATCTATTCTTTCACCTCCAGTAAATCTAGACGGTCTAGCATCAGCTGCATTAATAGCGATTTGAGATTTTTTGATATTAAAATCCATTTCACAACCCTCCGGTCTTACTACCAAGCCTTTATTATCAGTAGATATGATCTTAACGGTTATAGTTTGGTTAACTTTTTTGTCTTTAAACCAATCAAAAGGATCAACTTGAGTCTGTTTTAATCCTACTCTAATTTTTTGCTCTGCTGTTTTAATTTCTAAAACTTTTACTTTAACTTTGTCTCCTTTTTTATATTTTGATAGTTCTTCTTCGGAATTATTTAAATACGTTAAATCATTACAATGTAAAAAAGCATCTACATCTAAATTTCCAACTTTGACGAATAAAGAGTATTCATTTTTACTGACTATTTCACCATCAACAATTTTTCCTACAGGATAATTTTTTTCAAATGTTTCAAAAGGATTTTCTTGTGTTAATCTATAGCTAACTGCAATCCTACGTTTATCTTTATCAATTTCTTGTATTATTATATTGATTTCGTCACCAACTTTAAACATTTTTTTGACTGAAACATTTTTTTTAGTCCAACTACATTCGCTACTGTGTAACAAAGTTATAAGACCTGGCTCTAATTCTGCAAATGCTCCAAAGTCCATTAATTTAACTATTTTTACTTTATATTTTTTATTTACTTCATAATTCTCAATATGTTCAAATGGATCCTGCGACAATTGTTTTACTGAACAACCAACCTGTAATTTTTCTTCATCTACTGAAATAACTTTCAAATCCACAGCATCACCAATTGAAAATAATTCATCTGGATGATTAACACGAGAATATGAAAGTTCTGATGTATGAACAAGAACATCTAATTCATCATTTACAGAAAAAAAACATCCAAAACTTGATAAGTTTTTTACTTTGGCATTTTTAATTATTGTCCCTACAGGATATTTTTTAATAAGTTCTGCCTTATCTTGTTTCTTTCCAGCATCTATTATTTCTCTCCTGGAACAACAAATATTTCCTCTGACACGATCTAGTTTGATAATTGCAAATTTTTGAACTTCATTTATTAGATGGTCAATATTTTTTAAAGGCGATGACGATATTTGAGAACCTGGAAGAAACATCAGTGTGCCAGTATCAACATGCTGAACTATTGCACCTCCCTTCACTCGTCCTGTAATTTTTCCCATAACTGGTTCATTTTTTTCATATGAAGTAACTAGAGTTTCCCATCCTTTTATTTTTTGAGCTTTACTAGCTGAAACCAAAACATCTCCATTTTTGTCCTCAATTTTTTCTAATAAAACAGGTATTGTCTCTCCAACTTTGATTTTTTCTGACAAACCCATTGTTTTAAGCTCATTAATATCTAGAACAGGTTCTGACTTTAATCCTTCACAAAATAAAAATACATATTTATCAGTAATTTTATTAACTTTGCCCTCTATAATTTTACCCTCTTCTATTTGTGATTTTGAAAGTTTGCTATTGAGTAATTTTTCGAATTCTTTAGACGCTGCGCTTGAGAGATCTTTGTAAATTTCCATTAATTATATATTTTCCTGTCTATAATTTTTTTAATTTTAAAAAAACAACGTCTTATACTTAGGTTGGTGGTGTTTATCAAGATACTATCATTTGTTTTTTTTAAAGGTGATATTTTTCTGTTAATATCACTTTTATCGCGGTTTTTAACGCTTTTTAATACCTCTTCGTAAGATATTTTATTATTCTTTGCTTTTAGTTCTTTATATCTTCTCTTAGCTCTTGTCTTTAAATTGGCTGTTATAAATAATTTTATATCAGCATCTGGAACTATAGTTGAACATATATCCCTACCATCTAAGCAAGACCCATTATATTTTTTAGGGGGATTATATGCACATTCTAACTGAAAGGCATGAATTAGTTTTCTTATTTTTTTATCTTTTGCAATCTTTGAGGCGGTAATTGCAACTTTATTAGACAAAAGTTTTTTATTTTTTAAATCTTTAATTTTTAATTTATCAATTTTTTTTTTAATATATTTATAATTAAACTTGTAAGGTTCTAATAGTTTGATATTCGCAATAAATCGATAGCATAGGCCAGTATCTAATTGGAGAAGATTATAATGCTTAGAAATTAATCTTGCTTGTGTACCCGCTCCTGCAGCAGCTGGCGAGTCAATTGCAACTTTTAAGAATTTTTTTATTTTTTTTTTCATTTATTCATATTTTTAATTACATCCAAAAAATTTGGAAAAGAAGTTTTAATTGAATCTTTGTCATGGATATGCCATGAACTTTTTCCATCAAACGATAAAGCAGCAACAATACAAGTCATAAATATTCTGTGATCTTTTAGATAATTTTTTATCAATATTTTTTTGTGAATTTTTAAATTTGGATTACCAAATATTTTTATAGAATTTTTAGTAACAATGTTTTTGACTCCCATTTTTTTTAAAATCTTTGCTCCCCATTTGAGCCTTGGACTTTCTTTTTTATTTAATTCGTCTAAATTTTTAAAACTTGAAACTCCCTTGGCTTTAGCAGCAACCAAGAAGATTAAAAGAAATTCATCTATTGCACTGCTGTTCAGATTGGTAGGACAATTTATTGAATATAAGTTATTTGAACTTTTAACGTGAATGTCTGAAATCTTTTCTCCTTTATAAATTTTTCTATTTTTGAAAAAAATTTTTACACCCATTTTTTTTAAAATGGTTATCATTCCAGTTCTTAGTGGATTAATATTAACATTTTTTATGATCAATCTCGAATTTTTCATTAATGCAGTCAATACAATAAAAAAAGCTGCGCTACTTATATCAGATGGAATCTTATAATTTAATGCTCTAATCTTTTTTACTTTTTTAACTTTAATTACATCATAATTTTTCTTTTCTATAGTTTTGATTGGAAGGTTTAAGTGTTTACATAAAAGTTCTGTATGTGTCCTACTTTTTTTTGCTTTAATTAATGTTGTTCCATTTGCTCTCATTCCAGCAAAAATTACCGCACTCTTACATTGAGCAGATCCTTTATTTTCTATATATTTTATTGAATTCAAATTAGATGAACCTTGTATTATGAGAGGTAAATTTTTTTTGTTTTTTAATTTAAATTTAGAGCCAAACTTAGTAAGAGGATCAGAAATTCTCTTAAAATCTCTCTTTGATAAACTATTGTCGCCAACTAATTTAATTGGATAAGGAGTATTAATCAAAATTCCAGGCAAAAGCCTAGCGAGAGTCCCGGAGTTTCTTGCATTAATGGTAATATTTTTTTTATATTTGTAACCATTGATATTTTTTCCAAAAATTTTACATGTTTTTTTTTTAAATAAAACTTTTATACCTAATTTTTTAATTGCTTTTATGGCGGCTAACACATCTTCTGACATAAGAAGATTTTTGGCTTCAGATATTCCATTCGCAAGCGACGCAAATAGGACCCATCTAATACTTATACTTTTATCACCACTTACAATAATCTGTTTGTTAAAATCTTTAATTCTTTTTTTAACAATTATAGAGTTAGACATTTAAATTAATTAAATTTGAAACTATCTCCAAAATAAGCATTTTTTGCTTTGTTATCATTTACAAGTTCTGCTGGTGTTCCTTGGGCAATCACTTTACAATTTGATAAAATTATTGCATTGTCAACACAAGACAAAAGATCTCTAGCTTGATGATCACAAACAATAATACTAATATTTTCTTGTGTCTGTAAGTTTACTATTAGCTCCTTTAACATTTTAATAGTTAATACATCTAAAGCTGCAAATGGCTCATCTAATAATAAAACTTTTGGATTATTTAATAATGCTAAAGCGATTACCAATTTTTTTTTTTGTCCACCAGATAAAAATTTTGCTGGAATATTAATAACACTATCAAATTCAAATCGTGAAATAAGTTGATCAATCATTAAATTTCTGTCTTTTGGTGTTGGTATTTGAATTTCTCCAATAGCTTTAAGATTTTCTAATAAAGTAAGATCATGAAAATAACCTCCATATTGAGGACAGTAACCAATCTTAAATTTTGATGCCCTCAAGGCTATTGGGTAATCAACTACATTAGTTCCATTAATGATTATTGTTCCAAAGTCTGGTTTTAATAATCCAGTAATAAGATTAAATATTGTAGATTTCCCAACTCCATTAGGACCTAATAACCCCAAAATTTGTCCCTTATTTAGATTAAAGCTAATATTTTCAAGTATCGGTCTTTTCTTAAATGATAAAGATATCTTGTCTAACTTAATAAACGGCTTCTCATTTTTGTAAGACTTTATTCTAAATTTTTTTATAATTGCCATTTATTTCTCAAACTTCTCTATTTTAACTTTGTCTTCGTCAAAATTAAAAATTTTCGAATACTTTGTTATCATGTCTATCTCTATCTTATCTGCGATCATAGTTAAATCTAAATTTTTATATATCAAGTTATTATAAACTTCAATTTTGTTTTCATCAAAAACCAAGTCTAAATTTTCCGATGATAGATTATGACTTAAAAATTTTAACTTTACATTATCTTCAAAATTAGTATTAAAAAGCTTATTATTATATATTGCTTTATTTGACGAAATATAAACTATTGTTCCATCTTCTAAAATAATTCTAGCATTTACATTTTCCATAAATATAATATCAGAGTTATTTTGATCAATGCTTCCTTTTTCTGATTTGATAATATATTTTCTTCCTTGCTCGTCGTTGGATTTATACTCCAACTTTTTAATTATATTATCTTTCTCAATTTTATTTAAATTTTTTTTAGATAGATTTGATTGTAAAGTATTATTTTTTTTAAAATAATTCAAATAAACAACTGATGAAATTAAAATAACTATGAGAAATAAAAAAAACTGAATTAAAATTTTTGATTTCATTTACTCAATGTTTGCATTAAGTATATGATGTATATGCAAGAGACCTATTGTTTTATTAATATTATTTCTTTTAAATACACATAAAGAGGTAATTTTTTTTTCATTCATTATTCTAAGGGCTTTTTCAGCTAAAGTTTCAGAATCGATAGCAACCGGTTTTTTTGTCATAACTTTTTTAATTATTAAATTTTGAAAATCTTTATTCTTTTGTCTAAGTTTTCTTATATTACCATCGGTAATAATTCCTGTTGTAACATTTTTTTTATTTCGAGCTATCAAAACACCAAGTTTTTTATTTGTTATAACTTTAAGGGCATCCTTCATCTTTTTGTTCTCATTAATAAATGGAACTTTAGAACCTGTTACCATTATATCAGCAACAGTTTTTAGCTGCTTACCTAGAATACCTCCAGGATGAAATTTAGAAAAATCGTATTTATTAAATCTATTTTTTTTAAGAGAAGCAATAGCCAAAGCATCACCGACTGCTAGTTGAATACTCGTGCTTGAAGTTGGAACAATCCCTAAACCTGATTCTTTTACTTCTGGTAAAAGAATCTTTATATCTGATGCATTATATAAAATAGAATTTTTCTTAGATACTATTCCAATAAGTTTAATTTTATTTCTGTTAGCAAACTTTATAATTGGAACTAATTCCTCAGATTTTCCAGAATTACTAATTAAAATTAAAACATCTTTTTTTGTAATACTTCCTAAGTCTCCATGCAAACAATCGTTAGCGGATAAACAAAAAGATGGGCATCCAACAGAAGATAAAGTCGATGAAATTTTTGATGCTATAAGTCCACTTTTACCCACACCACAAAGTATAATTTTAGATTGGCAATTTGTGATGGCATTAACTGCTTTGTCAAAATTTGAGTCAATTTTTTTTTTTAAATTTCTTAGTGCCTCAATTTTAAAATTTATGACATTATTTGCTATTGCTTTACTAGAATTTTTTATCATTTAATGTGACCAAATATCTTCCTTGAAATGAGCTAAGTCAAGTTCAACTCTTGTTTTTAAAAATTTCAGGCAATCATTATAAAGGTCAATTCTTTTTTCTCTTATTAATATTTCCTCAAGTTTTTTATGAATTTCATGAAGATAAATTACGTCATTGGCACAATATTTTAATTGTGCAGATGTTAATTCACCTCCAAAATCTGAGTTTTGGAATTGTTTGCTGATATCTATATTCTTAAATTCTTTAATAAGAGTTTTTAACGAATGATTATCAGAATATGATCTAGCTAGTTTGGAGGCAATTTTTGTATCTAAGATATTATTTGTATCTGTTTTTAAATAATATTTAATATGTGCTAAATCTGCTCTACTATAATGAAAAATTTTAACGATTTCTTTATCTGCAAGCACTCTAACTAGATTAGGAGCATTGTAATTCTTTCGATCAAATTGCACAATATGAGCGTCAGATGATCCAGTTGATATCTGTACTAGACACAGTGGGTCTCGTTTAACATTTAGACCCATAAATTCACCATCTACAGCTATTACATTGCCTAATTTCAAATCATCTGGTAAATCATTTTTGTGAAGTTTGATATCAATACTCATTTTTAGATTATATATATATGAAAGCAAAAAATTGTCTAATTTTTGGTGGTAGCGGGCAAATTGGCCGTAATTTAATTAGAAAGTTGACCAAGAATAATTATAGAGTAACCGTGGTTACCAGAAATATCCATCAAAAAGGTTATCTGATTAAGACTCAAGCAAACGCTGGGTATATTGACATAGTTGAGGCAAATATTTTTGATGAAAGTAAATTATCAAAACTGTTTGAAAAAAATGATATTTGTATAAATTTAGTTGGTATTTTGTTTGAAAAAAAAGGATTAAATACATTTAAAAATATACACTCATCTTTTCCACTGCTGTTGTCAAAACTTAGTAAAAAATTTAATTTAAGTCATTTTATTCATTTGTCAGCACTTGGTATTAATACTGCAATTGACTCAAAATATGCTCAAAGTAAATTACAAGGGGAAGCGAATATTCAAAGAAACTTTCCTTTAACAACAATTTTGAGACCATCAGTGGTATATTCAGTGGATGATAACTTTAGCACAAACTTTATGACTTTATTGAATAGATTACCAATTTTTCCATTATATTATAAAGGTGAAACAAAGTTTATGCCAATAAATTGCTCAGACTTAACTGATGTAATTTTATATATAATCAGAAATAATATTAATTCAAATATTATAGAATGCATTGGTCCTGAAACTTTAACATTTAAAGAAATATTGGAAAAACTACTTAAATTGATTGAAAAAAAAAGGTTTTTGGTTCCCTTTCCATTAATTCTAGCTAATTTATCAGCAACTTTATTTGAATTATTGCCAAAACCTTTGTTGACGAAAGATCAATTGAGACTTTTAAAGTATGATAATATTTCCAGCGGAAAGTATAAAACTAATTTCGATATAGGTGTACCTTGTAAAAATTATTTTGAAACAGAGGTAAAAAAATATTGCTATATGTGGAAAGAGGGTGGGCAATTTTCAACAGAAAAATATACTTCTCAAGATGATAAAAGCTCTTAAAAATTCAACCCGTACGAATTTTTTTTTCGATAAATTCTGGTACCTCGTCCTTATCAACAGTTTCTTCTTTTTTACCTTTTGGTTGATAGGCATAAAGTAAATGTAATTTACAGTATGAAAAATCTTTTAAAGATGTTCTCCCACAGAAATAGAAGTTTTTTTCATCGGGATGTCCAATTGGCCATTTGCATAAACTTTCATCTAATTCCTCTAGTTGTTTTGGATTTTCTGGCTCAAAATCTTTCTCAATCATAATTGAGCTAAAACGACTTTTCCTACCTCTTTTTGGGCGTAAATTTTTGCTTTCCTTAGAGTTTTCAAAACCCTCATTTGAACTTGCAATCCTCGTTTTGATTTTAGCAGATAAATTTAGTCTGTGAGCTTTACCAATAACTGCATTTCTAGTTACACCTCCAATAATTTCAGCAATCTGGCTTGCAGTATTTCCTTTTCCCCAAAGTTCTTTCAGTTTTGCTACTTTTTCATCATTCCAGCTCATTGAATCAACATATAGTATATTTAATTTATTTTATAGCAATATAATGTTATTAGATTTTTATAAACAAGAAAATACTTGAAGTTATTAACATGATTTATGTAAGTAAATTTCAATCATTACTTGTATCCTTTAATTTAACTTTATAAGTAAAGTTATACAATTAAATAATAACATGAGCTATTTAGTAAAAAATTATAATAGAAAAAAAATTGCGTTCAAAAAAGGCAAGGGCAGCTATCTCTATAGTACAAGAGGAACAAAATTTTTAGACTTTGTTCAAGGGATTGCCGTTAATTCCTTAGGGCATGCTCATCCAAAATTAGTAAAAGTAATTAATAATCAATCAAAATTACTTTGGCATGTATCAAATGCATTTGTAATTCCTGAAGGGGAGGAATTAGCTAGAAAATTAGCTAAAAAAACTTTTGCTGATTTTGTAATGTTTCAAAATTCAGGGGCCGAAGCTACCGAAGCAGCTATTAAAGCGGCTAGAAGATATTTCTATTCAATTGGCAAACCCAAAAAAAATAGAATTCTTTGCGTAAAGAATTCTTTTCATGGCAGAACAATCGCAGCAATTTATGCTAGTGGTAGTAAAAAAATGACAGAAGGTTTTGGCCCAAAAGTTGCTGGTTTTGATCATTTTAATTTCGGTGATCATAAAGGTCTAAAAAAATCAATTAATAAAAATACAGCAGCAATAATGGTTGAAACAATAATGGGCGAAGGTGGAATAAAAGTAATACCTGATTGGTGTTTGAGAGAACTTAGAAAAATTTGTAATAAAAAAAAGATACTACTTATTTTAGATGAGGTTCAATGTGGAATCGGAAGAACTGGTCACTTTTTTGCGTTTGAGAGTTCAAAAGTAAAACCAGATATAGTTCCAATAGCTAAAGGTATTGGTGGGGGCTTTCCAATTGGGGCAGTATTAATGAATAAAAAAGTTGCTTCAGCAATGACAGTAGGCACACATGGATCAACATTTGGAGGGAATCCCCTTGCAATGAAAATAGGAAATGCAGTAACGGATATTATTTCAAAAAAAAGTTTTTTGCAGAATGTAAAGAAAAATTCATACTATTTACACAAAGAGTTAAATAAAATAAAGGCTAAATTCCCAAATATAATTCAAGAAATAAGAGGAAGAGGTTTTTTGATAGGAATAAAACTTTATAAGGACCAATCAAATTTTATTGAAGAACTTATGAAACATAAATTATTAACCATTAAAGCATCGGAGAATGTTATAAGAATTCTTCCTCCATTGAATGTAAAAAGAGGTGAATTAGACGAGGCGTTAAAAATTATTGAGAAAGTTTGCAATAAGTTTAATTGAATGAAACATTTTTTAAATTTAAAAGATATACCAGCTTCAGATCTGCGAAAAATCTTGATTGACGCAAAGAAAAGAAAAAAACTTAGAAAAAAATTAAGTACAATTGAAGAAGATAAAAATACTCCTTTAAAAGGTAAATTATTAATTCAAATGTTTGAAAAATCTAGCCTAAGAACAAGATTAAGCTTTTTTTTAGCAATTAAACAACTCGGTGGTAGCACGCTAACATTAAGATCAAATGAACTTCATTTAGGTGAAGGTGCAGAAACACTTGAGGATACAGCTAAAATTTTGTCCTCATATGGAGATGGTTTTATGCTTCGAACTGACAGTGATAGAAAAATCGAAAATTTTAAGAAATATTTATCAATACCACTGATAAATGGTTTAAGCCCGTCATCACATCCCACACAAGTATTATCTGATATATTTACTATCGAAGAAATCAAAAAAAAAATTATATCCAAACTAAATATTACTTGGATAGGGGATTGTAATAATGTTTTGAATAGTTTGATTGCAGCTTCGGTAAAGTTTAATTTTTCTTTAAAAATTGGATGTCCTAAAAATTACCGCCCAAAAAATGAGATATTAGCTTGGGTTAAAAAAAGTGGAAAAAATATTAAAATTTTTGATGATCCAAAAAAAGCAGTTCTTGATGCTGACGTTATTTTTACAGATAAAGTAATCTCACTGAATGACAAAGTGAACAAAAAAAAGAAATTATTAAATTTCAAAAATTTTCAAGTAAGTCAAAAACTTATGAGTAGAGCAAAAAAAGATTGTATATTTCTTCATTGTTTACCAAGAGGGCCTGAGGTTGAAGAAAAAGTTTTTTTCAGTAAAAAATCAAAAGTATGGCAACAGGCTAAAAATAGAGTTGATGTTCAAAAAAGTATTCTACTATATTGTTTTGAAAAGCTAAGGTAGAGGAAGGGGATTATCAGAATTTTGATTTAGATATTTGATTACTGAGGCTCTATCCTTTTCTTTTCTTAATCCGGCAAAAGCCATTTTTGTTCCTTTAATCCATTTGGCTGGTCTAATTAAGTAACCGTTCAATTCTTCGAAGGTCCAACTTTTTCCATACTCAGATAAAGCTTTAGAATATTTGTAGTCATTCACAACTCCCACATTCCTTCCAACAACATTGTATAATGCTGGACCAATATTATTTTTTCCTCCCTTGACAATTGAATGGCAAGCTGCACATTTCTTAAAAACTTTTTCACCATGGTTTACATCGCCTAAAGCCATTAGTGCATTTATATCAACTATTTTTTCTGAAACCGTGACTGCTGAACCAACCTCAGTTTTGACCTCTTCTATTTCAACTGAGTATCCAGGTTTTTCAGGTTTTTCAACATGAAAAATTAAATCAGAAACTTTTCCAATTCCAATTACTAATAAAGCTACCATCAAAACAGCAGCAACTATCTTATTAATTTCAAAAGAATCCATTTTATAAAAATATATTTTGAACGTATAACATTATAAATTAAAAATTGCTTATAATTTAATGTATAATATTGCCTCTGTTAATAATGTAATTTAATATTAAAATAGAATGAAAACATTAATAGTTATTCCATCAAGGCTATCAGCTACCAGACTGCCAGGCAAACCTCTTCTAAAAATTAATGGATTATCGATTATTTCCCACGTTGTTAGGAGAGCAGAGGAAACAAAGATTGGTGAAGTTTATGTTGCAGCTGAGGACCAAGAAATAGTAGATGATGTTAAACATAATGGTGGTCAGGCAATTTTGACTAGTGATAGAAATAAAACTGGAACAGATAGAGTTTATGAAGCAATTCAGATACTTCAAAAGTCAGATATAGAGTTAGTTATGAATCTTCAAGGAGATGAGCCGTTGATGAACATAAATGATATTAAAAACCTCCATAATCAAATGATTAAATCAAAGTCTAAGCTAGGTACCTTGGCATCACATATATCAGATCAAAATTTATATGAAAAACAGGATGTGGTAAAAGTAATTACTAATGAAAGTTTAGGAGATTTTCAATTTACTGTTGCGAAAAATTTCATGAGAAAAACTTCAAGAATGAGCAAAAATGTTTATCGTCATCTAGGAATTTATTGTTACCAACTAAAAACTTTAGAAGATTTTGTTTCATTTGATCAATCCGCTAATGAAATTAAAAATAAACTAGAGCAACTTAGAGCTTTAGATAACAACATAGAAATTAAAGTAGCTCTCGCAAAAGCTTCACCTATAGGGGTAGATACTGAGGAAGATTTTGTGGCTATAAAAAAAATTATGGAATATAAATCTTAATGAGTAAAATTTATTTTCAAGGTACATTTGGAGCATATTCTCATTTAGCAGCCATATCAATCAATCCAAAGGCTGACATTATACCATGTAAAACGTTTGATGAATGCTTTTTAAATGCATCAAAAGATGTTAATTCAAAAATAATAATTCCTGAATCTAATAGGATTACTGGAAATATAGGAATAGAGTATCTTATATTCAAATATAGACTTAATATTTACTCTGAATATTTCCAAAAAGTTGAACATAATCTTCTTGGCCTAAAAGGAACAAATATTTCAGAAATAAAAGATGTTTATTCACATGGTCAAGCGTTATCTCAATGTTCAAAATTTATTAAATCAAATAAATTAATTGAGCATGTAAGAGCCGATACAGCTGGTTCTGCTGAAATGGTTTCTAAGAGTAAAGATAAAACTAAAGCTGCTATTGCATCCTCATTAAGTGCAAAAACTTATAATTTAGAAATTATTAAAAAAAATATTGAGAATGAAATAGGAAATTTAACAAGATTCTTAGTCATGGGAAAAGAAATTTCACAACCAGAATTTGGAAAAAAAAAATATATTACTTCATTCTTGTTTAAATTAAAAAGTAAACCAGCAGCCCTATATCAATCATTAGGAGGTTTTGCGATTAATGGAGTTAATTTAACAAAGTTACAAAGTTACCCTGAAAAAAATACATTCGACTCGTTCTTTTTTTTGTGCGATTTAGATGGACATCTAGAAGATCCAAAAATACAAAAATCATTAGAGGAATTAGGATTGCATTGTCAGGATTTTCACGTCCTAGGTGTTTTTGAGGCGGACAAACATAGAGAAAAATAAATTTTATTCTTTTGTTGTAGATTAGAAATCATTACTGCTATAATACTTTTTGGAGGCTAGAGGTGGGTGCTGCTTGAACCCGACCAGATCTTAACGGAAGCAGTCGTAAAGACAGTTATTCAGGTTCTAGTCTCCTTAAATTTTATGAACAACAATAATAAAGTACTAGCACTAAAATATAGACCTCAAACTTTTGATGATCTAATAGGTCAAGACATTATATCTGAGACAATCATAAATGCTGTTAAAACTGATAAAATTCCAAACGCATATCTTTTCACAGGTATTAGAGGAGTAGGAAAAACTACAATAGCAAGAATAGTCGCTAAAACTCTTAATTGTTCTAACGGTATGCAAAACAAATGCAAGACCAAGTGTAGTAATTGTGATGCTATTACTAATTCAAATCATATCGATGTTTTAGAAATGGATGCTGCAAGTAAGACTGGAGTTGACGATGTAAGGGATTTAATTGAATTTTCAAGATATGGTCCAACTTCAGCAAAATATAAAATATTTATTATTGATGAAGTTCACATGTTAAGCAAGCAAGCATTTAATGCATTATTAAAAACTCTTGAGGAGCCCCCAAATTATTTAAAATTTATCTTTGCCACAACTGAAATAAAAAAAATCCCGATCACTGTGGTTTCAAGATGTCAAAGATTCGATCTTTCAAGAATAAAATCATCAGAACTTTTTGAATTTATAAAAAAAATTAAGATTCAAGAAAAAGGAAATATTACTGATGATGCACTAAAGTTGATTGTAAAAATATCAGAAGGGTCTGTAAGAGATGCACTATCATTACTTGATAGAGCCTTATTAAGTATTAGTGAAGGTAAAAAATTTGATTTAGATCTAGCTCAAAAAATATTTGGTTATTTTGAAAAAAATCAATTAATAAATTTATTTGAATTAATTTTGGAAGGAAAAGAGACAGAGGTTTTACAAATTTATAGGGATATTTATAATAAAGGTATAGATCCAAAAGTTTTTATAAACGATTTTTTAGAAATTTTATATTATTTTAAAAACATTGACTCACTTAGTTTGGAGAGTACAAATTTCTCTTTGAATGACAGTGAATTTTTAAGAATTAAAAATATTTCAGAAAAAATTGATAACAAATCTTTAATATTATTTTGGCAATTTACAATTCAAACACTTGATGAATTAGAGATAGTTTCAAATCAGCATTTATCAATAGAAATGTTTTTGATACGTTTAATGTACATATACAAACCTGCTTTAAAAGATAATATTGAGCAAGATAAAGATAATGAGAAAATTGAAAGTAATGACTATAACACTAGTGAAGTTTCAATTGAACAAAAAACAATAAATCAAATTAAGAATATATCACAAGAAAAAGATATAAAACCTAAACCTCAAAATAAATTTGAAAGTGAAAATAAAATTGTTATTAAAAATTTTGAGGAGTTACTAGAAAATTGTTTATTAAAAAAAGAGGTAAAATTAAAATATGAACTTGAAAACAATGTTAATCTTGTTAGTTTTGAGAACAAAAGAATTGAAATTTCTTTCAATGAAAATTTAGATCATAACTTTTTAAAAGATTTATCGAATAAACTTTTTGAATGGACAAGAGAAAGATGGATAATCACTTTGACTAAATCTAAAGGACAATTGTCAGTTAATGATCAAAAGTTAAGTAAAAGAAAAGAGACAATTAATCTTTTAAAGAACTCTAAAGCTTTTAAATCTATTATCGAGAAATTTTCAGACGCAGAGTTGGTAGATATGAAGAAAATAGATAAAGATGATTAATGACAGATTTTTCTAAAATTATTGATAAGGCAAAAGAACTTGAGGCTAAGATGAAGGAGAGCCAAGAAAAGATAAAAAATATTAGAGCAGTGGGTATCGCAGGAAACAACTCAGTAAAAGTAGTGCTTGATGGCGAGGGTGAATTACAAAAAATTGAATTATCTAATGAAATTTTAAAAGAAGACAAACTAATAATAGAGGATTTAATTGTAGCAGCTCATAATAATGCTAAGTCTGAATTAAAATCTAAGACAAAAGATGAAATTGAAAAATCAGCCGGAGGATTAGGTATCCCTGGATTTAAGTGGCCGTTATAAGAAATGCAAGAAAATAATGAGATTGATAATTTAATTAAGTTAATCGCAAAATTACCAGGGCTTGGTCCCAAATCAGCTAAACGTATAGTTCTTAAATTAATAAACAATAGAGACGAATTGATTAAACCACTAGCAAAAGCATTAGCTGAAGTTTATAAAAATATCTCAAGATGTAATATTTGTGGAATATTAAAACTTACTTCGATTGAATGTAATTATCAAAATTGTAAAATTATTGCAAAAAAGTACGACCAAATTTGTGTAGTTGAAAATATTTCAGATCAATGGAGCATAGAGAGTTCAAGAATATTTAATGGATATTTTCATATTTTAGGGGGTACACTTTCTTCAGTAGGTCAAAGACGAGAACAGTTGTTAATAAACTCTTTAATAGAAAGAGTTAAAAAAGGCAAAATAATCGAAGTTATAATTGCGACTAGTGCAACAGTTGAAGGTCAAACAACGGCATATTATATCCAAGATAGTCTTAAAAATACTGATGTAAAAATTACAAAATTAGCGCAAGGTATACCTATAGGTGGTGAAATTGAAAGTTTAGATGATGGTACATTATTTTCAGCTTTTAAAAACAGGTCAAATTTATAATTTAATTCAATTTTTTTAAAATTCGATGTTTGTGTAATAATGGTTCTGTATAACCTGATGGCTGTTCTTTACCTTTAAAAATCAGCTCACAAGCAGCCTTAAATGCTATTGAATTTTCAAAATCATCACTCATTTTAGTGTAATTTTTATCATCTTTGTTTTGTTGATCTACTATTTTTGCCATTTGTTTCATTATTTCTATTACTTGTATTTTTGTCGTGATACCGTGGTGTATCCAATTTGTTATATGTTGAGATGAAATTCTTAAAGTTGCTCGATCCTCCATGAGACCAATATTATTAATATCAGGAACTTTTGAGCATCCAATTCCTTGGTCAATCCATCTCACAACATATCCTAATAGAGTTTGTGCAGAATTCGAAATTTCAGAGTTTATCTCAGTAACCGACCAATTAGGTCTATCAGCAATAGGGACCGTCAAAAGATCATCTAGTTTAGCAGGTGATCTTGAGGTGAGTTTTTTTTGAACATCAAAAACATCTATTTGATGATAGTGAAGTGCATGCAATGAAGCTGCGGTTGGAGATGGGACCCAAGCGCAATTAGCCCCCGCTCTTAAATGTCCAATTTTTTCATCTAACATTTTTTTCATTTCATCAGGTGCAGCCCACATTCCTTTACCTATTTGAGCTTTTCCAGAAAAACCACATTTAAGACCTAAATCTACATTGTTATTTTCGTAGGCCTGTATCCATTTTGATGACTTCATGTCTCCTTTTTTTATCATAGGTCCTGCTTCCATAGATGTATGCATTTCATCACCTGTTCGATCGAGAAATCCAGTATTCTGGAACACAATACGTTTTGAAAGAGCCCGGATACATTCTTTTAAATTAGCTGAAGTTCTTCTTTCCTCATCCATTAATCCTACTTTGATAGTATTAGGTTTTAAATCTAAAACCTCCTCAACCTTTGAAAAAATTGTATCAGTGAAAGTGCATTCATCTGGTCCATGCATTTTTGGTTTCACTATGTATATAGAACCAGCTCTTGAATTCTTTTTTTTTCGTAAATCATGAAGTGCCGCAGCAGAGGTTATAAAGGCATCCATTATACCTTCAGGTACTTCACTACCATCTTTTAAAATAATTGATGAATTAGTCATAAGATGCCCTACATTTCTTATCAAAAGTAAACTCCTGCCATGTAACTTTAAACCTTTACCATCTCTTGAAATATAGCTCCTATCAGGATTTAGCTTTCTCTCCAAATTTTTTCCATTTTTCTCAAACTGAATCTTTAAATCACCCTTCATTAAGCCTAACCAATTTTTATAACAAACTACTTTGTCATCAGCATCAACTGCAGCCACACTGTCTTCATTGTCACATATTGTAGAAATTGCTGACTCTGCAATAACATCACTAATGCCAGCGATATCATGGGCTGCACTAAATGCTTTTGGATTAATAATTATTTCAAAATGAAGGTTATTATTTTTGATAATAACAGCTGAAGGTTTGTTAGAATCTCCTCTATGTCCAATAAACTTATTTTTATTTTTTAACTCATATTCTTTATGATCTTTAGTGATAACTAAATCTTTATTAACTATTTTAAGTCCTGTAATATCTTTCCAACTTGTTCCATTAATTGGAATATGTTTATCAAAAAATTCTCTTACATATTTGATTACTTCTCTACCTCTAACGGGATCATATCTCTCACTCCCCTCTTCATCAGACTCTATTACATCAGTTCCATACAAACTATCATAAATACTTACCCAACGAGCATTTGCAGCATTTAATACGTATCTTGCGTTCATTATAGGCACAACTAATTGTGGACCTGCTATTTTAGCAATTTCGTCATCTACATTACTTGTTTCAATTTTAAAATCTGATTTTTCAGTTATTAAATATCCAATTTCTTTTAAAAATTTTTTATATTGATTAATTTCAATTTTGTTTCCTTTATTTTTAATATGCCAATCATCAATTCTTTTCTGCAAATCTTCTCTTATTTTGAGTAATTCTTTATTTTTTGGTGCTAATTCATGAACTGCTTTATCAAAACCTAACCAGAATTTTTCTGGTTTGATATTAGTATCTTTTAATAATTCTTCATTAACAAATTTTAACAATTTAACAGAAACTTTTAAATTATTTACTTCTTCGTATTTTAATTTCATAAAGTCTTTTGTAAAACCCCAATAAAATGAAGTCAATTAATTAATAGAAGCATTGACATTTTGTTGTCATTTTTCATAATTAGAACAATTATTTTTAATGAAAAATTATCTTAACTTTGAAACTAAAATAAAAGATCTTGAAGCTGAATTAGATAGACTGAAAGACCCATTTAACAATGAAGGTCTGGCTGAAGTCAACACAAAGAAAATTTTAAGTACTCAAAAAGAGTTAAATGATAGGTTAAAGCAAGTTTATTCAAGTCTGGATCCGTGGCAAACAACACTTGTAGCGCGTCACGAGGATAGACCAAAGTCTAAGTTTTTAATTGATAATATATTTAAAAATTTTATCCCTTTATCCGGAGATAGATTTTATGGAGAAGATGAGTCGGTAATTGCTGGCTTTGCAAAATTTAAGAACGACTCTGTATTGGTTATTGGACAAGAAAAAGGAGATAACTTGGAAAATCGAATTAAAAGAAATTTTGGAATGATGAGACCAGAGGGATACAGAAAGACAATCAGATTAATGAACTTGGCAAATAAATTTAATATCCCTATTATTTCTTTTATAGATACACCTGGAGCATATCCAGGAGTAGGAGCAGAGGAAAGAGGTCAAGCTGAGGCAATAGCTAAATCAATTGAGTGTTGTATGAACTTAAAAGTTCCGACAGTATCAATAATAATCGGTGAAGGTGGTTCGGGGGGAGCAATTGCTCTTGCATCATCAAGTAAGGTTTTAATGTTAGAAAATGCTATTTATTCGGTTATTTCTCCTGAGGGATGTGCAACAATTCTATGGAGAGATCCAAAAAAAATGCTTGATGCAGCTAAAGCAATGAAGCTAACAGCAAAAGATCTTTTAGAATTAAATGTTATTGATGGGATTATCGAAGAGCCTCTTGGTGGAGCGCACAGAGATAAAGATTTAGTTTTAGATAATATTAGAAAAGAGATCTCTTTAATATTAGACTCTTTTAAACAAATGTCTGAGGAAGAGATTTTTAATCACAGGAAAAATAAATTCTTAAAAATTGGAAGAAATAAAGGTTTTCTTGAAAACAGTCAAGATTTGACAAATTTATCACACAAACAAAACATAGGAGAAATTTATTTGCAAAAATTAAGTGATTACAAAAAAATCGCTTTTTTTAGTTTTTTAGCAATTGTCATATGCGTCTTAATTTTTTATCTCCTATAAAGCACCACAACAATTTTTAAATTTCTTTCCAGTAGCTTCGCATCTATCATTTCTTGAAATTTTTTGATTTTTTTTTAAAATTAATAAACACTTAGGATTATCACTTATTTTAATTTTTTTTGAATTTTGAAATGGTCTATCCTCCTGCGTTACAACTTTTAAATTCATTAAAATAGTTAAAAAATCTATTTTAAGTTTTTTTAATAGGTTTTCGAATAATTCGAAGGCTTCTTTTTTGTATTCTATTAAAGGGTCTCTTTGACCATAAGATCTTAATCCTATTACCTGTCTCAGTTGTTCTAAATATTGAATATGTGATTTCCAATTTAGATCTATAGATTGCAGAAAAATTCTTTTTTCAATTTCTCTCGCTTGGTCTTCGCCGAGTATTTTGATTCTCTCATTTCGACTTAATAAAAATCTTTTTTTAACTTCATTTTTAAATTTTACATCATCTAAATTTATTAGATCTCTAAATTCACTCTCATTAAAATTTTTTCCTACAAGCGTTTTTAATTGAATATCAAATTCATTATTCTTTGGATTTGATAATTTCTGTGATTTTAGTTTAACTAAATTTTCATTTATCTCATTTAAAAAATTATCTGAGTAGCTGAATATTTCATCACTATTAATAGCATTTTTCCTTTGACCAAAAATAACATGTCTTTGATCATTTAAAACATTATCAAATTTAATTAATGTTTTTCTTATATCGAAATTTCTGGCCTCAACTTTTTGTTGGGCTCTTTCTAAAGCTTTGTTTATCCAAGGATGATCAATACTTTCTCCATCTTTAAGTCCAAGTTTTTCCAAAATATTATTCATAGATTCAGAACCAAATATTCTCATTAAGTCATCCTCTAAACTTACATAGAATATAGAGTTCCCTTCGTCTCCCTGTCGACCAGATCTTCCTCTTGCTTGATTGTCAACTCTTCTTGACTCCATTCTTTCAGTTCCAATAACAAATAAACCTCCTAATGATTTGATCTCATTTTTATTTCTTAAAAGTTCATCGTCTGATATAGATCCTTTTTTTCCTCCTAATTGGATATCAACTCCTCTTCCAGAGATACTTGTTGTAATTATTAGTGAATTTTTTTTTCCAGCATTTGCAATAATTTCAGCTTCATTTTCATGATTTTTAGCATTTAATACAACATGTTTTATATTTTCTTTTTTTAAAAGTCGTGAATAGATTTCTGATTTATTAACACTTGATGTAAAAATTAGAAGCGGTTGTCCTGTTTTATTACAATCCTTAATTTTTTTAATAATTGCAGTGTTTTTTTCATTTTCTGTTCTAAAAATTTGATCGTTATGATCTTTTCTTATCATTTCTTTATTTGTTGGAATAACTATTACAGGTAGATTATAAATTTCAAAAAATTCCTGAGCTTCTGTAAGAGCAGTACCTGTACATCCAGAAATTTTAGAATAGAGCTTAAAATAATTTTGATATGTAATTGATGCTAGAGTTTGATTTTCTGGTTGAATATCAATTTTTTCTTTAGCTTCTAAAGCCTGATGTAATCCATCACCAAATCTTCTTCCTTCTAAAATTCTCCCTGTTAATTCATCAATAATTTTTAGAGTTCCTTCTTGCACAATATAGTCCTTACCTTTTTCAAATAAGTGATTAGCTCTTAAAGCTTGATTTACGTGGTGAACTAAATTTAAATTTTCAGGATCATAAAAATTATTATTTTTTAAAATTCCAGCATTTGAAAAATTTTTTTCTACATTATTGATACCTTCATTTGTAAGAAGAATATTTTTGTCCTTTTCATCAACTTCATAATCGTCTTTTTTTAATAGTTTTACCAACTTATCAATAGCTAAATACTGATTTGTTTTGTCTTCAGACGCCCCAGAAATTACAAGAGGTGTTCTGGCTTCGTCAATTAAACAAGAGTCTATTTCATCTACAATAGCAAAAGAATGTTCTCTTTGAACCATTTCATTAATAGAAAACTTCATGTTATCTCTTAAGTAATCGAAACCTAATTCACTATTAGTTGCGTAAGTAATATCAAAATTATAATTTTTTTTTCTCTCGTAATCGTCTTGATAATTGTTTATAAAACCCGCTTTCATACCCAATAAATTATAAATTTTGCTCATTTCTAATGAGTCTCTTTTTGCCAGATAATCATTTACAGTTACGATATGAACTCCTTTTTCATTCAAAGCGTTTAAATATGCGGCAAGAGTTATGGTTAAAGTTTTCCCTTCTCCAGTACGCATTTCAGAAATTTTACCTTCATGTAAAACAATTCCACCAATAATTTGAACATCGAAATGTCTTTCGCCTCTAGTTCTTTTTGAGGCTTCTCTAACTAAAGCAAAAGCTTCGGGCAATATATCATTTAATTTTTCCCCCCCTTTAAGTCTTTCTTTAAAGTAAATAGTTTTTTCAGAAAACTCATGATCTTTAAGTTCTTTCATCTTAGGTTCGTAGGAGTTAATTAGATTAAGAGTTTTTTGGAGTCGGTCTAATTCCCTTTGATTAGTGTTCTTTACAAAATTCGAGAGAAATTTAAATGGATTAAACATTAGTTTTTGATTTATTATTTAATTTATGTGCTTTATATAAGTATTAAATATATAATTTAAATACAATGGGGATCAATTTAAATAACTTTTTATCGTCTCAAAATAAAAACTCAAAAATGGGAGACTTACAAGATTTAGATCATATTGATGGAGTAGCAATTTCCACAATTTCAGCCGGATTGTACAGTAATAACAGAGATGATTTAGTAATGTTTTATTTTAGAGATGGGGCGAATTATGCATCCGTATATACTAAATCTAGAATTATTTCTGAAAATATTAAATGGAATTTAAAACAAAAAACTAACAAAATCTTTTCTTTAATGGTTAATACGAGAAATGCAAATGCACTAACAGGCACAAAAGGCTATCAGGCAATTCAAAAAATTGCAGAAATAATATCATCGAAATTAACAGAAAAACAAAAAGATGACGACAACAATCCTAATAGAATAAATATTAAACACATTCTTTTTGGGTGCACTGGAACAATAGGAGAACCATATCCATATGAAAAAATTAGAGATAAGATACCAGATCTAATTGGAAATATTAAGTATACCCAAAATAAATATATATGGATCAAATCAGCTCTCGGTATAATGACCACTGATACAAGACCTAAACTAGCAATGGAAGAGTGTGATATCGGAAATACAAAAGTAAAAATTTATGGAATTGCAAAAGGATCTGGAATGATTCAACCTAATATGGCTACTACACTTGGTTATATATTTACTGATGCAAATCTTTCAAATAATCTTTTAAAAAAATTACTACAAAAAAATATTTTAACAACTTTTAATGCAATTAGTTGTGATAGCGATACAAGCACCAATGACATGGTTACAATTTTTTCAACTGGAAAAGCAAATAATCCACAAATTAAAAACATTTCTGACAATAAGATAAAAAATTTTGATCAAGCTCTACATACAGTCTTATTAAGTTTAGCTAAAAGAGTTGTAGCAGATGGAGAAGGAGCATCAAAATTTATTACAATTAAAGTTCAAAATTGCAAAACTGAAGGAGATGCAAAAAAAATTGGTTTTTCTATAGCAAATTCACCTTTAGTTAAAACAGCAATAGCTGGAGAGGATCCAAACTGGGGTAGAATTGTTATGGCAATCGGAAAAGCAGGGATAGATCTAAATTTAAATAAATTATCCTTAAAGATTGGTGATTTCAAAATTCTAGTTAATGGAAAAATTTTTGAAAAATATGAGGAGAATACCTTAAAAGATTACATGAAAAATAATTTAATAGAAATAATTGTAGATATCTCGACCGGTAAAAAAGAGTTTACAACTTACACAATGGACTTAACAAAAAAATATATTGAAATAAATACAGATTATCGCAGCTAGATACTATTGAAATTTAAATTTTAATAATTAATTATCTAATATGATAAAATATAAACTTATTTGTAGAGACTGTAAAATTACTTTTGATAGTTGGTTTTCGTCATCTTCGGAATATGAAAAATTAAAAAAAAGAAAATTTTTAAATTGTCATTCTTGTAATTCTTTAAAGATTGAAAAAACTTTAATGTCACCAAGAGTAGTTAATAAAAAAGAATTACATAATGAAAAATTTGATTTAAAAAAATATTCAAAAATTAAGAAAAAAATATATGAATACCAAAAGTTTATTAGAAAAAATTTTAAGTTTGTTGGGGAAAATTTTGCTTATGAAGCAAGATCAATCCACTATAAGAATAAAGATAAAAAAAAAGGCATTTATGGAAGTGCAACAAAAGAAGAGTTAAAAGAACTAAAAGAAGAGGGCATACAAACCCAGTCTATTCCTTGGATAAATAATCAAGAAAATTAATTTTTTGTAAAGCAAGTTATATAGTTAACTGAAGTGTCTTTAGAAAGATACCATTTATTTTTAAGAAAATTAAAATACATTCCATCTTTTTTTTTTAAAGTCAGATTGTTTTCTTTTAAAATATTTTTTAGATTTTCTGGTTTTACAAATTTTTCCCATTCGTGTGTTCCTATCGGTAGCCACCTGAGGACATATTCTGCTCCAATGATTGCAAATACATAAGATTTAAGAGTTTTGTTAATAGTAGCCACAAACATCAAACCATTTTTTTTAAGCAAATTTGAACAGGATGAAAGAAATAAATTTACATCATTTACATGCTCAATAATTTCCATATTTAAAATTACATCAAATTTCTTTTTTACTTTTAAACTCTCAGGTCTTTCACACAGATAATTTATCTTTAATTTATTTTTGTTTGCGTGTAATTTTGCTATATTTATGTTTTTATCTGATGCATCAATACCAGTAACTTTTGCTCCCATTTTGCACATTGGTTCTGACAATAGGCCACCACCACATCCGATATCTAAAATATCAATATTCTTAAGAGGTTCAGTTGAATTATTAAGATTAAAATGGCTTATAATTTGATCTCTGATATATTTAATTCTTATAGGATTAAATTTGTGAAGTGGTTTAAATTTACCATCTGGATTCCACCATTCTTCTGCCATTAGTGAAAATTTTTCAATTTCTTTTTTATTTACAGTACTCATATTAGATAACTTGTTGACATACCAATTAAGATGTATTTTATCAATTATAAATTAAATAAATTAATCAATGAAAACAATAGTACTTAAATTTGGTGGTACATCTGTAGGTACAATCAAAAAGATAAAAAAAGTTGCTGAAATAATTAGTCTTTTTAGAAAGAAAAAATATAAAATTATCGTAATTACATCAGCAATGAGCGGTGTTACAAATGATTTAATTAAAAAATCAAAGGATATAAGTAAAAATTTTTCTGATATAGAATATGATGCTCTTGTGTCAACTGGTGAGCAAATAGCCTGTTCCTTGATTGCTGGAAGATTGATACATAAAGGAATAAAATCTAGGTCTTGGCTAGCTTGGCAAATACCAATTTTTACAAGTGGTTTACATAAAAATTCAAGAATTTATAAAATTAATAAAACAAATATTTATAATTCTCTTAAAAATGGTGAAATTCCTATTGTAGCCGGTTTTCAGGGCGTGAATGAAAGAGAGAGAATAACTACTATTGGGAGAGGAGGTTCTGACGCAAGTGCGATTATGGTGGCCAAATTTTTTAAAGCAGAAAGATGTATAATCTATACTGATGTTGAAGGTGTATACACAACTGACCCAAATATCTTAAAAAAAGCTAAAAAAATAAAGATGATCTCTTACGAAGAAATGCTGGAAATGGCATCTTTAGGAGCTAAAGTGATGCAACCGGTTTCAATTCAAGATGCAAGATTAAATAGAATAAATATTGAGGTAAAATCTTCTTTGATAAAAAGATCTGGTACATTAATAACTAACAGATCAAGCATTAAAAGAAATAAAATAATTACAGGAATATCATCAACCAATAATGACTCAAAAATTACTCTAGTTGGTGTAAAGGATAGGCCTGGAGTAGCAGCATCTATATTTGAGCCATTATCAAAAAATTCAATAAATGTCGACATGGTTGTACAAAACATTTCAGCAAATGGAAAAGAGACTGATTTGACTTTTACGATTAAAAGCGAAGATTTAAACAAAACAAAAAAAATAATTAGGGAGAATAAAAAAATTAATTTTAAAAAATTAATATTTGAAAAGGGTGTTTCAAAAATTTCTATTATTGGTGTTGGAATGGTTACAACTCCTGGAGTAACTTATAGAATGTTTCAGTCATTAGCTAATGCAAGAATTAATATTCAAGTAATTTCAACATCAGAAATTAAAATATCTGTATTAATTAACAAAAAACACACAAAAAAAGCTTTACTAGCTTTACATAAGGAATTTAAATTACTTAAATAAAAAAAATGAGCGTAAGACCTTTTAGAGATATCAATAGAAAAAAAACAAAAGTTATTAATGTAGGAAAAGTAAAAGTAGGTGGAGATAATCCAATAAGTGTTCAATCTATGACTAATACTTTAACGACAAATATAAAGGAAACAATTAATCAAATTAATGAAATTCAAAATGAAGGAGCTGATCTAGTAAGAGTTTCTTGTCCAGATGAGGATTCCTCAAAAGCTTTAAAAGAGATTGTTAGAAATGTGGACATCCCAATAATTGCAGATATCCACTTTCATTATAAAAGAGCTATCGAGGCTGCTGCAAACGGTGCAAGTTGTTTGAGAATTAATCCCGGAAATATCGGTGATAAAAAAAAAATTCATGATATTTTGAAAGCTGCAAAGGATAATAATTGTTCAATAAGAATTGGTGTAAATGCTGGCTCTCTTGAAAGAGATATACTTGAAAAGTTTAAGGAACCTTGCCCTGAGGCATTGGTTGAAAGTGCAATTAGAAATATTCAGATAATAGAGGATCAAAATTTTTTTAACTTTAAGATAAGTGTAAAATCTTCAGATGTTTTTTTATCGATAAAAGCCTATAGACTTCTTTCAAAAAAGACTAATTATCCATTACACTTAGGAATAACAGAAGCTGGTGGATTTTTGCCGGGAAGTATAAAATCCTCTATAGGAATTGGTTCATTATTACTCGAGGGGATAGGTGATACAATAAGAATTTCTTTATCAGATGATCCAGTTGAAGAAATTAAAGTTGGTAATGAAATACTGAAGTCATTAAATTTAAGAAACAGAGGAGTTAAAATTATTTCTTGTCCATCTTGCGCAAGACAAGGCTTTCAAGTGATAGATACTGTGAGGATTTTAGAGGAAAAATTATCACATATAAAAACCCCCATAACTTTATCGATAATTGGTTGTGTTGTTAATGGCCCGGGTGAGGCTGCTTATACTGATGTTGGAATTACAGGCGGTAGGAAAGGAAATAATATGCTTTATTTATCTGGTATACAAACGCAGAAAGTTCTTACCTCAGATTTAATTTCAAAGGTGGTAGAGGAAGTTGAGAAAAAAGCATCTGAGTTAGAAAATAACTTAAAATGATACCAAAAAACACCATTGAAGAATTGATTAATAAACACTCCATTTTAGAAAAAGATCTATCGTCAGGAGAAATCGACAAAAAAAAATTTGCTGAAAAATCAAAAGAATATTCAGATTTAAATGAAATAGTAGTAGATGCAAAAAAGTATCTTTCTTATGAAGCAGAAAAAGCAGAGATAGAAAAAATTTTGAATGAACCTAATTCTGATGGGGAGTTAAAAAAAATGGCAGAAGTTGAATTAAACGACTTAAAATTCCAACATGAAAAAAAAGAAAAAAAATTGAGACTATTTTTATTACCTAAAGATGAAGCGGATAAAAAAAATGCAATTATTGAGATTAGAGCAGGAACCGGAGGTTTAGAAGCAAGCTTATTTGCGGCAGACTTATTTAAAATGTATGAAAAGCTAAGTCATAAAAAAAAGTGGCTGTTAGAACTTATCTCAATTTCAAGAAGTGAAGCAGGAGGTTTAAAGGAAGTGATTGCATCAATTAAAGGAACAAATATTTATTCCACTTTAAAATATGAAAGTGGTGTTCACAGAGTTCAAAGGGTTCCTGATACTGAGACACAAGGAAGAGTTCATACTTCTGCAGCTACAGTAGCAGTATTACCAGAAGCAGAAGAAGTTGATATAAAAATAAATGATACAGACTTAAGAATAGATGTTTTTAGAGCAGGTGGACCAGGGGGTCAATCTGTGAATACAACAGATAGCGCAGTTAGAATAACGCATATACCAACAGGCCTGTCAGTCTCTCAACAAGATGAAAAATCACAACATAAAAATAAAGCAAAAGGAATGAAAATATTAAGAGCCAGACTTTATGAACTTGAGAGAAATAGAATTGATCAAGAAAGATCAGAGGATAGAAAAACTAAAATTGGAACAGGTGATAGGTCAGAAAGAATAAGGACCTATAATTTTCCTCAAGGAAGAGTTACAGATCATAGAATAAATTTAACATTACATAAACTAGATGAATTTCTTGAGGGAGAGGCATTTGATGAGTTGATTGAAACATTAACTTTACAGGCCCAGGAAGAAAGTTTAAAAAAATTGTAAAAAATGAATATCCAAGAAATTATTGATGAAAGTTCAAATTTTTTGAGGGGAAAAGGAATTAAGTCCTCAAGCTTAGACTCAGAAATCCTACTTGCGAGAGTTTTAAAAAAAAGTAGAAAATATGTTATTGTTAATCAAAAAAAAAATTTATCAGATTCTAAAATTGAAGATTATAAAAAATTGATTTATAAACGCTCTAAAGGTGAACCAATTGCTTATTTAATAAAAAAAAAATATTTCTGGAATCATGATTTTTTTGTCACAAAAAATGTGCTAATTCCAAGACCTGACACAGAATTAATTATAAGTGAAGTTTTAAAATTGACTAAGCATAAAAAAAATTTGAGTATCCTTGATATAGGAGTTGGAACAGGATGTATTTTGTTAACTTTACTAAAAGAGAAAACAGGTTTCCGAGGCACTGGTATTGACATTAGTAAGAAATGCATTGATACCAGTAAAATTAATGCTAAAAAACTAAAGATACTTGGAAAAGTAAAATTAATTAAAACAAATGTTGACAATTTTATTCAAGGGAAATATGATATAATCATATCTAATCCTCCATATATAAAAAAACACTTAATAAATTATTTGGAGAAGGATATTGTTAGTTTTGAGCCAAGATCAGCTTTAGATGGTGGTTTGGATGGATTATCGGAGATTAATAGGGTAATTAATGCAACCTCTAAACTCATTAAGAAAAATGGAAAACTTATATTAGAGATTGCATTTGATCAAACAAGACTAGTGAAAAATTTACTAATTAAAAATGGATTTTTTATAAATAGAGTTTTAAAAGATTATTCAAACAATGATAGGTGCATAATTAGCACAAAGATAGATTAATTAATTTATGGTCACATTTAAAAATAATAACAGACGGAACAATTATAAAAGAAATGATAGAAATTTTAAAAATAATGGATCCGACAGAAACAAATTTAATTCGAGTTTTTCTAACAATGAAAACTTTAAGAGAAAGTCACCTGGCAGAAATAATCATAATGCTGCAAAATTAATAGAGAAATATAATAATTTGGCTCGAGAAGCTAGTTCAAGCGGTGATAAAATTTTATCTGAAAGCTATTTTCAACATGCCGACCATTTTACAAGAATTTTAAAAGAACAAGAAAATTTAAAAAAAAATAGGTTTCAAAAAGATACAACCAATAATGATTTCATAAAAGATAACTCAAATATAGATAAATCTGAAATTAAAGAAAAAAAAGAAAATTTTTTAAAGGGTGAAAAAAACCAACCTGAGTTTAATTAACTTAAACCCATTATTTTTTCTGATTTTAATACATTAAGTTTGATCTTTTCTGTTTCGAATAATTTTCGTTGATTACCTTTAAGAATTTTCCCAGATGGTAATTTCAGAGTTTGTGAATTAATTTTTTTTCCATTTTCAATCACCTCATAATGTAAATGTGGTCCAGTAGATTTTCCTGTTGAGCCTACAAATCCAATTATCTGGGATTGTTTTACACGTGTTCCACTTTTAATATTATAAGCAAACTTAGACATGTGAGCATAGATAGTCTGGTAAACTGAATTATGTTTTATTTTAACACAATTTCCACCACCACCACACCAACCAGCCTTGATTACTATTCCGTCTCCCGATGCCATAATTGGAGTGCCCAAAGGTGCTGCAAAATCTGTACCCTTATGCATTTTATTAAATCCATCTATGGGATGTTTACGCATTCCAAAGGGAGACGAAAGTCTAGCACCGTTTATCGGTGTTTTCATCAAAGTTTTTTGAATACTTTTACCATTTTCATCATAATGGCCTTTATTATTTTTTTCACTGTAGAAGTAAAGAAGATTATCATTTCCACTTATTTTTAAATTAGCAAACAATATCTCTCCTATTTCCATAATTTTTTTTTCATCATCTACGAAAACTTCATACATTAATTGAAAATTGTCTTTTTTTCTAATATCTCTTTGAAAGTCAATTTGAAATCCATATAATCTTGCAAATTCAATAATAATATTTGGTGGTATGTCAACATCTACTGCAGATCTGTATAAACTCCTTAGTATTGTATTTTCTTTATAAATAATTTCTTTTGAAAGCTCAGTTACAACGATTTTTTCATCAAATTTCCCAGTTTCGATGTTTCTAGTTAAAGTAATTTTTTTTGTCTTTGAAATTGGATATATTAATTTAGAAACTTTTTTTTTTGATTGGTCAATTGTGATTTGAATAATTTGTCCCTTGTTAATCTGGTTTAAGTTTGTATTATTAGATAATTTTTTTGTGAGAATACCTATCTCACTGTTTTGTACTGAATAGTTTTCTAAAATTTTTCTAAGAGTTTCACCAGACCTTATTTTATGATTAATCTTTTTAAATCTTGGCTCAAGTATATCAAATAGATGCCCTAGAGTTTTTTCTAAATAAATATTGTTTAATAAGTTATCTATATTTTTTTCGGTAATCTTTTTTGAATGATTATAATAAGAAGTTGTTAAAACAACTAAAATAATTAAAACAAAAAGGGCAGAGACCTGGGTATTTTTTTTTATCCAATTAAATATTATTTTTTGCATGTAATTTAGAGAGAATTTATAATTAATCATCAGCCATTTTAAAATCAAAAAAAACCTTATAAATAGCTACTTTTTAGCTACTTTTTAACGTCTTAAACACTTGATTTCCCTTAATTTTAGCCTATAAGCAACAAACTTTCTCATTAAATTTATTGTAATTGAAATAAAACTTGAGAATTATTGAGTTTATTGCTCAATTAGTTATAGAAAAAGTATATATTTAAGAAGAGAAGTGTGGACGGTTAAGGTTACCAAAATTTGTCGTACACACTTCAACATTATACAAATTTTATTCTTAGAATTTGTATAGAAGCTAGTGTGCGCCGTTTTTAAACTTGAGAGTTTGATCATGGCTCAGAACGTACGCTGGCGGCACGCCTAACACATGCAAGTCGAACGAAGTA
>MDTB01175228.1_pt1 | contig 34832 bp, 33 predicted proteins | sample 811161 | NCBI WGS metagenome assembly MDTB01 (sample SAMN05326650, study PRJNA326480) | marine metagenome | isolation source: seawater | place: Mediterranean Sea | collected 2009 | reverse complement strand
ATTCGCAAAGCACTCAAGAAAAATTTCTATCATAACAAGGCCGGGAAAAAAAGATAAAGGGCTTTTAGATTTATGTAAAGCAAATACTGAATATGTGATTAAAAAAAATATGTTTGATAAATCTATTGATGTCAAATTAAAGGAACTAAAAGAAGGCTTGAAACTTAAAGTTAAACTAGACTTGATCGAATCTTACGATATCAGCCATCATGCTGGAAAAAATGCAGTAGCAGGTTGCGTAGTATATTCAGGCCAGGGAAAGGTAAAAAATTTATATCGCTCATACAATATCAGCAAACCTAACTGGGGCGATGATATTGGGTCTATGATTGAATTAATTCAGAAAAGGTTTTCTGATGTCGATTCAAATCAATTACCTAATCTGATTATAATTGACGGAGGCAAGACCCACTTAAAAAAAGTTTTGAAGACATTTGAAGAAAATAATATCCATAATATTAATGTTATTTCAATATCAAAAGGTATTAGAAGGAAAGCTAAGTTCGATACCATTCACCTTTCTAATGGTGAAAGCATAACTGTAGATGGGACCTCTGTTTTTCATAAGTTTGTTCAGGAAATTAGAGATGAGACTCATAGATATGCGATAACGAATCTGAAGAAAAAAATGAGAAAAACTTCTTTGAAATCTTCTCTTGATGAGCTGAGTGGAATAGGGAGCGCTAGAAAAAAACTATTATTGAGATATTTTGGATCTCTAGAACAAATAAAAAGAGCTAGTATTGATGATTTGTGTCAAGTTTCGGGAATAGGTAAAAATACCGCAGAATCAATATACAGAGAACTACATAGTTAGAGAAAATGGCAAATTACATAACAATCTCAAGAATATTACTTATATTCCCTGTTCTTATACTGGCATCGCCAGAACCGAGCACAGGTAACTGGGTTGCTCTAATACTATTTGTGGTTGCTGGTGTTACTGATCATTTAGATGGCTATATTGCGAGAAAAACTAACACCACATCTTCTCTTGGAGCCTTATTAGATCTTTTAGCCGACAAACTTTTGGTATGTATAGTACTCGTGTATCTTGTTTCAATTTCAGGTGACATTCTTTTGACCTTAGCCGCCTTAATAATCATCGCCCGAGAAATTTTTATTTCTTATTTGAGACAATATCTATCTGAGAAGGAAGAAAACCAATCTATAAAGGTAAACATTATTGGCAAGATTAAAACGACTTTGCAAATAATTGCTTTATCATTTTTAATAATTTCTCCCAATTTCGGTCCAAATTTTTACTTCATTTCACTAATTTTAATTTGGATATCTGCCTATGCGTCCCTATATAGCCTTTTAAGATACCTAAAAAATTATAAAAATTTAATTAAATAACTGGTCTATTCTATTCAGTTACATAGAATACGCAAAAAGGCTGAGTAGCAAAGTGGTTATGCAGCGGATTGCAAATCCGTCTACGCCGGTTCGATTCCGACCTCAGCCTCTATGAATAAGTATTATGAATATTACAATCATTGGAACAGGTTATGTTGGATTGGTAACTGGAGCATGTCTTGCGAATAATGGGAGAAAGGTAACTTGCTTAGATATAGACGATAATAGAATTCAAAAGCTCAAAGAAGGTGAGATTCCATTTTACGAGCCAGGTCTTAGAGGCTTGGTAGAAATGGGAATTAAAACTTCTAATCTTCACTTCACTTCTTCTTATGATGAGGGAACTAGGAATAATATTTTCTTTCTTTGCGTAGGTACGCCTGATAGAGGAGATGGAGAATCAGATTTAACAAGTTTAGTCTCAGTATTGGATTCTCTAGCAGATAAAATTAGTGGTAAAAATTATATTATTACTAAATCTACAGTACCTTTAGGTACTAATGGTTTTATTAAAGATTATCTAGAAAATGCGATAAAGACTGATGCGCATGTTGAAGTAATTTCAAATCCAGAGTTTTTGAAAGAAGGTGATGCAGTATCAGATTTCATGAAACCAGATCGAATAGTTCTAGGTGTTGAATCTAATGAATCTGAAACTCTTCTAAGAGAGTTATATAAACCTTTTAATTGGAATAATGATCGAATATATGTCATGTCAGTAGAATCCGCTGAGCTCACTAAGTATGCTGCTAATTCTTTCTTAGCAACTAAGATTAGTTTTATGAATGAAATGGCAAAAATCTGTGACCTTACTGGAGCCAACATTCACGATATACGAAAAGGAATAGGAACTGATGAGAGAATTGGAATGTCCTTTCTTTACGCAGGCCTCGGCTATGGAGGCTCTTGTTTTCCTAAAGACATAAAGGCTCTTATTAAAGCTCAAGAAAAGTTGGGAATAGAACCAAAAATATTATCCGCCACTGAAGAAATAAATTCTCAACAAGTAAGTTACTTTATAGAAAAAATCGTTAAACACTTTAAAGATATCAAACAAAAAAAAATATCTATTTGGGGACTTTCTTTTAAACCTAATACAGATGACGTAAGAGAATCTGTATCTATAAATTTAATTAAGAAACTTTCTCCAAGAGTTGACTCAATTAAGGTATATGATCCGGTAGCAAATTCAAATGCATCAGAAGAGTTAAGTGAATTTAATAACATAACCTTTCTAGACTCAAAAGAAGATTGTCTTGAAGATACAGATTTCCTAATTATCGCGACGGAATGGAAAGAGTTCTGGGATACAGATTTAGCAATTTTAGAAAAACTTCGTGATAGAATCGTTTTCGACGGGAGGAATATTCTAGATCCAGATAAATTAAAATTGGCAAATATTAATTACGTTGCGATAGGACTATAGCCCGGGTGGTGGAATTGGTAGACACAAGGGACTTAAAATCCCTCGAAGGAAACTTCGTGACGGTTCGAGTCCGTCCCCGGGCACCATAAAATTATGAATAATGAAAATACAACAGAAATAACCGGGAAATTAGAAACAGAGGAAAATATAGCAAAGTATTTAAACTTTGGAATGAAAAATAGAAAACTAGTTTTCTGGATTACTTCTATTGCCACTATTTTATCAGTCATTTTCGCCCTGCTATCAGATAAATATTACATAGCATCAGTTACCATGATTGAGGCTGATGGAACTAACTCTGGATTATCTGCTTTTAATAATGTCACACAAGGCTTGGGTGGTTTATCGACATTAATTGGAGGATTTGAGAGTGAAGACGTCAATACTAGTAAAGCGTTGGCTGTGCTGCAATCAAGAACATTTTTAGAACAATTTATTCAAGAGAATAATATTCTGACTTCCCTTTTAATTGAGGATTGGAATGAAGAAACACAGTCTTGGAAGGAAGATCCAAAAGATATTTATGATGGTTACATGGTATTCAAAGATATTCTTGTAGTAGATAAAGATAATAAAACGAATATTTTTTCAATAACTATCGAATGGATTGATCCTGTACTTAGCGCTGAATGGGCAAATTTGCTTTTTAAAAAAATTAATAGGTTTATGAGTGAGCAAGACAAAATATCGGCTGAAAAAAATATAATTTATCTTGAGTCACAACTCACAGAAAGCGAGAAAGTTTCAATTCAAAACACTTTATATGCGATGATAGAACAGCAATCAAAAACTAAAATGTTAGCTAGCGCGCAAGAAGAATATTCTTTTGAAGCTATAGATTTAGCAATAGTTCCAAAGGAGAGATCTAAACCACAAAGAAGGCTTATCGTGATGGCTGGATTTTTTATCGGCCTTATTTTCTCTATTTTATTTATCTTCGTTAAAGATTATTTTTTGTATATAAAAAAAATATATAGTTCAAACTATTAAGCACCCCTAAATGAAAATTTTAGTTACTGGATCATCTGGATTTATTGGATTTCATAGCTCCTTAAAGCTACTCAATATGGGCTTCGAGATCATCGGCTTGGATAATCAGAATGATTACTATGATGTAAATCTCAAAATTGATAGAACAAAAATTCTTTCAGGTTTTAGTAATTTTACTTTTATAAAAGGGAACCTTGAAGATTCTGATCTAATCGAATCTATTTTTAAAACACATCAACCTGAAAGAGTATTACATTTAGGGGCTCAAGCTGGTGTTAGGTACTCTTTAACAAATCCTCACCCATACATAACAAGTAATATTGTAGGTTTCTTGAATATTCTTGAATCATGCAGGCATTTTAAAGTAGACAACTTGGTTTATGCTAGCAGCTCAAGTGTTTATGGCTTGAATAAATCTCTTCCTTTCAAAGAAGATCAAAATGTAGATCATCCCCTAAGTCTTTATGCAGCTTCAAAGAAATCAAATGAACTTATGGCTCACTCATATAGTCATTTATATGACGTTCCAACTACGGGATTAAGGTTTTTTACAGTATATGGACCATGGGGCAGACCAGACATGGCTTTATTTCTCTTCACTGAAGCAATTTTAAAAGGTCAAACAATAGAGTTATTCAATGAAGGAAATATGGTGAGAGACTTCACATATGTTGATGACATAGTTCAATCATTAGTCTTATTGCTAGATAAAGTCCCTGTTGCAGATGATAAATTTGATTTTAAGAATCCAAATCCAGCTACAAGTAGTGCCCCATATAGAGTTTTTAATATTGGAAACAGTAGCCCAAGAAATTTGACTGAGTACATCGATGCTTTAGAAGATTCTCTTAATGTTGAAGCAAAAAAACAATATTTACCAATGCAACCTGGAGATGTTCCAGAAACTTCAGCTGATACAACTTATCTAGAAAAATGGATAGACTTCAAGCCTAGCACCGATATAAAGGATGGCATAGAAAAATTTGTAATCTGGTATAGGGAATTTTATCTTAAATAAATGATGAAAAAATTAGAGACTTTAAAAGTTGCTGTTATTGGTCTTGGATATGTCGGCTTACCTCTTTCTGTTGAGTTCGGAAAAGTACGACCTACTATTGGTTTTGATTTGAATAAAAGACGTATCGAAGAATTATATTCTGGTAAGGACAATACTCTAGAAATTTCTGAAGAAGAACTGTCAGAGGCTTCTTTACTCAAACTTTCTAGTGATGAATCTGACCTAGAGGGATGCAATTGTTTTATTATTACTGTTCCGACCCCTATTGATAAAAATCTTCAACCTGATTTATCTCATATCGAATCTGCAACTAGACTTGCAGGACGTTATTTAACTGATTCTGCAATAGTCATTTACGAATCTACGGTTTATCCGGGATGTACCGAAGAGATTTGCGTTCCAATTCTTGAGGAAGTTTCAGGAATGAAATTTATTGATTCAGACGAGAAAAGATCCGGATTTTATTGTGGGTATTCTCCAGAGAGAATAAATCCGGGTGATAAAGAGCATAGTTTAACTTCAATTGTAAAAGTGACTAGTGGTTCAACTCCAAAGATAGCTAATCTCATAGATAAATTATATGGAGAGATAATAAGTGCTGGAACCTTTAAAGCATCAAGTATAAAAGTTGCGGAGTCTGCAAAGGTTATAGAAAATTCTCAACGTGATCTGAACATAGCTTTTATGAATGAACTTTCAAAGATTCTTAATTTGCTAGAAGTTGATACTCAAGAAGTATTAGAAGCTGCATCTACAAAATGGAATTTTTTAAAATTTTCTCCAGGTCTAGTAGGAGGACACTGTATAGGAGTTGATCCATATTATCTGACTCATAAGGCCAAATCAGTTGGTTATACGCCAGATGTCATTTTATCTGGAAGAGCTTTAAATGATTCTATGGGCAAGTATGTTTCAGATAGAGTGAAAATGGCTATAGAAAGAAATGCAATGAATCTTCCTGATGTCAAAGTTCTAATATGTGGGCTGACATTCAAAGAGAACTGTCCCGATATTAGAAACACTAAAGTAATTGATATCTATAACGAATTAAAAAAACATAAAATAAATGCCACTATGTATGACCCTTGGGTAAATGAAAATGATTTTGAAAAAATTTACAATGCTAAGTGTTCAACTTCCCTTGAGGCAACAAAAAAGTATGATGTTCTAATCTTAGCCACTCCACATGATAATTTCATATCTAATTGGGAAGAAATCAAGAAATTATTAAATAAAAATTCACTTATATTTGACTTAAAAGGATGTTTACCAAAAGAAGAATCTAACTTCAGGCTCTGATAAATGTTGATTCTTAAACAAGTATATAAGTTTCTATCAAAGAGACAGAAATTAAAAGCAGCACAACTACTAACCTTGATGATAGTTGGAATGCTCTTAGAAATGTTTGGAATAGGTCTGATTTTGCCGGCTGTTTCAGCAGTCTTGGATACAAATCAAGTTAGAAATTATTTACCTCTATCGGATTATACTGACTTCGAAATTATCCTCTATTTTATGCTTTCTCTAAGCTTAGTTTTTTTTATAAAAACTTTTTTTCTCTTATTTCTTACATGGACACAAGCAAAATTTTCTTTTAGAACTGGAGCAAATATTTCTGAAAGATTGTTAGACATTTATCTTAAACAACCTTATCTATTTCATTCTTCAAAAAATTCTGCTGAATTGATAAGAAATGTCACATTAGAAGCAAATATGTTTGTACAAGTTTTAACAGCTTTACTTATAATCACATCGGAATTATTTGTAGTTTTCGGGTTAGTTGTCTTCATTTTTTTGATACAACCTTATGCAGCTTTAACAGCTATCGTCATCTTTATTTTTTTTGGCTTTCTTCTCGAAAGGTTATTAAAAAAAGTATTAGAATCTCTTGGAAAGGAAAGACAGGAATATGATTTTGAAAGACTAAGGTCTATACAACAAGGTCTTGGAGCGATTAAGACAACAAAGATAATGGGAAAAGAGGATGAGTTTAAAGACAGATTTGTTAGCCCTAATCAGTTATTAGCTTCAGTAGGAATAAAGATACAAACTATACAAGCTTTTCCAAGATTATGGTTTGAACTTTTAGTCGTTATTTTTCTAAGCATTGTAATAGTATTTATTTCATACTCTAATTCAGATACAAGTACCTTAATACCCCTTTTAGCACTTTTTGGAGCCGCAGCATTTAGGCTTTTACCCTCCGCAAATAGACTTTTATCTTCATTTCAATCTCTAAGATTCAATTCAGTAGTCATTGAGAACTTAAAAAATGAGCTTGACCTAATCAATTCCATTGACGTTCAGACAAATCGTCATTCTTTAACTTCTTTTGCAAGTCTTTCTCTTAAGAACCTAACATATAGATATCCAAATAGTAATGTAGATATACTCAATAATCAGTCTTTTGAAATTCTTAAAGGCCAAAGAGTTGGAGTCATCGGAGAGAGCGGCTCTGGCAAAACAACCCTAATCAACATAATACTTGGATTGATAGAACCTATGTCGGGGTCTATTGAACTGGATGGGGAGAAGTTAGGGTCTATAAAAAAATCTTGGCAAGAGAAAATTGGATATGTTCCTCAAGAAGTATATTTAGATGATGACAGCTTAATAAAGAATATTGCCTTTGGAATTAAAGAGAAGGAAATAAATTTAAAAAAAGTTCAAGAATCAGTTGATCAAGCTCAACTAAATGGATTTGTTGACAGTCTCGACGAAGGCTTGGAGAGTAATGTAGGAGAACGCGGTGGAAGGATATCAGGTGGACAAAAACAAAGAATAGGACTGGCTAGGGCTTTATATCATAATCCTAAAGTTCTGGTTCTTGATGAGGCTACGAGTGCATTAGATACTGAGACAGAGATGGAGGTAATGCAATCAGTTTACGCATTAGACAAAGAGTTAACTATAATTATAGTGGCACATAGACTTTCATCGCTAGAGGGAGTCGATACAATTATAAAAGTTGATAAAGGAAAATTAATTTTAACAAATAAATGACATGAAAATTATTGCAGAAATTGGCTGGAATCACATGGGTGATATGGCATTGGCTCAAAATATGATAGATTCGGCAATTTCATCTGGAGCTAATGTAGTCAAATTTCAGTATTGGAATCCTGAGTATCTTACAAAAGGCGCTTGGGATGATGATGGAAGAAAGGAAATTTATCAGAAAGCAGCTTTAGATTTAAAGAAAGTTGAACTTCTAAATAGGCACGTATTAGATGCGGGTGCAGAATTTTTAATAAGTGTATTTGGTACTTACGGTGCACAGGATATAAGCTCTGTGGGACTAACGTCAATAAAAATACCTTCTCATGAAACAACAAATTTGAAGTTAATTAAGTTCTGTTCTGAAAATTATAATTATATTTACTTTTCAGCTGGCGCATCTACAGAACGAGAGATTATGGAAGCTCATGATATTCTTAAGGAAGGTAAAGCAAATTATCAATTAATGCATTGTGTCTCCTCATACCCGCTTTCGGAAGATAGATCTAATTTGTTAAGAATAAATTGGTTGAAAAGTTTAAATAGTGAAGTTGGACTTAGTGATCATACAACCAGCACAATAATTCCAGCAAGTTCAGTTTTACTCGGCGTGCGTACTATAGAGAAACACTTTACTACCGATCATAATTTACCTGGAAGGGATAATAAATTTGCGCTAGAGCCAGATGAATTTAAAGAAATGGTAATCAATATAAATACCGTCCTGTCCTCAATTGAGGATAGGGGGTTAGACTATCAAGAAATAGAATCTGATACTGTCACAAACTATAGGGGAAGATGGGAGCCTCATGATTATGAGTAAGGGAAAAGTGACAGTTGTTTTAAGATCTAGAAATGAAGAGAGATGGGTAGGTCATGCTATTCAATCAGTAGTAGATAAAATTGAAAATCCAGAAATCATACTTGTGGATAATAATTCTGATGATTCCACAAGAAAGATCGCTCAGTCATTTAAAGCTGATCCAGATAGAGAAAATAATGGAAATTATACAGATCTCAAAATTCTCTCTATTGATGATTATTCTCCAGGTAGGGCTTTAAATCTTGGCGTATCTGAAGCGGCTAATGAGTATATATTAATTCTATCAAGCCATTGTGTTTTAACTAAATTTTCACTCGATGATCACCGCAAGGATCTTGAAAATTATGTTGGCTTGTTTGGAAATCAAATTCCTGTATGGGAAGGTAAAAAAATTACAAAGAGATATCTTTGGAGTCATTTTGGCAAAAAGAAAGTTGAAAAAATGTATTCTCAAATGGAAGACCGTTACTTTTTCCATAATGCACTTGCTTTTTTTAAGAAGTCCACATTGATTGATTTTCCATTCGATGAAAATTTAGTAGGAAAAGAGGATAGATATTGGGCCATAGACAGAATCAATGAAGGACATTCGACACTTTATACTCCAGAAATGGAAGCATTACATCATTACACTGATAACGGCAATACCTGGAAAGGAATAGGCTGAAAATGAAGATATTAGGTATTACTTTGGCAAGGGGTGGTTCAAAGTCCGTCAAGCTTAAAAATATTCGAGAAATTAATGGTAAACCATTAATTGCATACACAATTGAAGAGACATTAAAATCCCAATATATAAATGAATATATAATTTCTACAGATAATGAAGATATTGCAAAAATATCGAAGGCTTTCGGAGCAAATATACCATTCATAAGACCATCAGACCTTGCTTCGGATACTTCCTCTTCCGTTTCCGCTCTTCAACATGCTGTAAATTTTATTGAACAAAGAGATAATACTCGCTTCGATATAATCGTTGAGACGATGTGTACAAATCCATTAAAGACTGTTGAGGATATAGATGGTTGTATAGAGAAAATGCTAGAAACAGATGCCGATTCAGTAATAGCTGTTCATCAATTGCATGATCATCATCCTGCAAGAATAAAGAAAATTGTTGATGATAAAATTGAGGATTTTGATACACCAGAACCCAATGAGGCCAGAAGGCAAGATCTCAAACCCAACGCATATATAAGAAGCGGATCAATTTATTGTATGAAACGAGATTATTTAATGATGCATGGAAAGAGATATGGAGGAAATAACAGTCGACCATATATCTTAGCTGAAGAAAAAGCAGTCAATATAGATTCAGAAGCTGATTTTTTACTTGCTGAATTATTAATTTAATATTCTTTTCAATGAGACCAAAGATTCTATCAATTACACCTATAGGCCATATAAGAGGAGTCAAGAGATCTCTTGAAGAAATAGGAGATTTAATTATGTTAGACGATCCAACTACTGAAGAAGTATTAAATCTCATAAAAGACGTAGATGCTATTTATACTAACCCCAATAAATCAAAGGTTTTTTTAGATAAGAAAGTTTTTTCTCACGCAAACAATTTAAAAGTCATATGCACAGCTTCAACAGGAACAAATCATATCAATAAGCAAGATTTGAAATCGTTTTCCATTGAGTTGCTCTCATTAACTGAAGAGAGAGAAACAATTGATAAAATAAGTTCAACGGCAGAACACGCTTTAGCTTTGACTATGACTTCTTTAAGAAACATACCACAATCACATGAAAGTGTGATGCTTGATGATTGGAATTATGAAGACTTTATAGGCAGGCAAGTAGACAAATTAACTATTGGAGTAATTGGATATGGAAGACTGGGTTCAAAATATTCCTCCTATTGCACTGGATTAGGAGCAACTGTCTTGGTTTACGATCCTTACAAAGAAGTTAAAGATAAAGATATCACTCAAGAACAAAATATTGAATCTATTTTCAAAAAATCTGATGTCATATCCATTCATGTGCATGTAAATGACGAGACAAAGAATCTTATAGATAAAAAACTTTTAGTTTTAGCCAAGAAGAATTTACTCTTGATTAATACTGCGAGAGGAGAGGTTATCAATGAGGAAGATTTAATAAATTTTTTATCAAAAAATCCTCAAGCAAAATGTGCAGTAGATGTTTTATCAAATGAAATCAAATCAAGAAAAGATAACTTGCTACTGAATTTTGCAAAAAAATCTCAGCAAGTTATCATTACTCCGCACATAGGTGGCATGACTATAGAAGCACAAGAAATAGCTTTCAATCATGCAGCTTCAATGCTCCTTAAATTTTTTAAAAAACAGAAGTGAATAAATACTTAAACTCTATTTGCAAAGATATTAAGCGTTTAGCTCTTAAAATAATTCTGTAATCATTAAAGATGGATAAAATTCTTAAAAGCATCAACAAAGAATTTATCTTTAATGCTCTGGGAATTGATAATCATCTTAAAGATTCAAGCTCAAGATTGAGATTTTGGTATGATCATATTAGAAAAAATGCCAATAGAGATAGCGGTGATATTTTTGAATTTGGCGTATTTAGAGGAGCTTCCTTACTTTCAGTCGCTATACTCCTTAAACAATTAAAGTCTTCAAAAAAGGTTTATGGATTTGATTCATTTTCCGGTTTTCCTTCTTACAATGATTTTGATGATCTTTCCTCATTTGAAAAATTTGAAGGTGTGCATTTTGAGGAGGACCTTGTACAGAATTTTAAAACTCTAAAAAAAATAAGAGAACAATCTCTTAACAAAGAGATAGATAAAAAAAATATCTCCTCCGTTGGAGAATTTACTGATACATCATTAAAGTCTTTGGAAGATAAAATTGAATACTTAGGACTCGATAATATAGTTCTCATAGAAGGTAGTTTTTCAGATACTTTACCTTCATTTTTTAAAGAATTTCAAGGGAGTATATCTTCTGTAAATATTGATTGTGACATTTACGATGGTTATAAATTAGCTCTTCCTCATATATGGAAAAATCTAAGAGAGGGCGGTTATGTTCATTTAGATGAGTACTATTCATTAAAATTCCCAGGTGCAAGAATTGCTTGCAATGAATTTTTTAAAAAAAAGGGTATAGAGCCTCAAAAACAAAGAGTTAGAGAAGGCGAGTTTGAGAGGTGGTATTTTATTAAATAATGAGACTTGATAATAAATTATGAAAACAATTTTAGTTACTGGGGGAGCTGGATTTTTAGGATCGCACTTATGTGATAACCTTGTTCAAAAAGGACATAATGTGATTTGTGTAGACAACTTCTATACTGGTTCTAGGGATAATATCTCACACTTACTCAATGCAAAGAACTTTGAATTAATTCGTCATGACATAACCTTTCCATTATTTCTTGAGGTGGATGAGATATACAATATGGCTTGCCCTGCTTCTCCAGTGAGTTATCAGCTCGATCCTGTGCAAACAGTCAAAACTAATGTTCATGGTGCTATTAATATGTTGGGATTAGCAAAAAGGACATCAGCAAAAATATTTCAAGCCTCTACTAGTGAAGTGTATGGAGACCCAGATACTCATCCTCAAAAGGAAACTTACGTTGGCTCAGTAAATCCTATTGGGATAAGAAGCTGTTATGATGAAGGAAAAAGATGTGCAGAAACATTATTCTTTGACTATCACAGGCAACATGATGTTCAGATCAGGGTAGGTAGAATTTTTAACACCTATGGCCCTAGGATGGATAAAAATGACGGAAGAGTTGTCAGCAACTTTATTGTTCAGGCACTTCAACAAAAGGATATAACAATATATGGAGATGGAAATCAGACAAGAAGTTTTTGCTTTGTATCAGATCTAATTAGGGTGATAACTTTATTAATGGATACTGAAGAAGAAATAAAAACACCTATCAATATTGGAAATCCTCATGAGATAAGCGTGAAACAGCTAGCTGAAAAGGTTATAAGACTCACAGAAAGTAGCTCGAATATTGTATTTAGACCACTGCCACAAGATGATCCAAAGCAGAGGTGTCCTGATATTTCTTTAGCAAAAGAATTTTTAAAATGGGAACCAGAAGTCGAAGTAGATATTGGAATTTCTCAAACCATCGAATATTTTAAAGAGAGAATTTAACTTTTTATGAATCATCTTCATAAATATTAATGATTGAAAGTCAATCCAGCACTCAAATAAATTACAACTTCATATCTTACGAAGATAAAAAGCAGGCATTTACAAATGTCAATTCCTCTTATTCTCTTGCTATAGATTTTTTCTCTACTAAGTTAAATAAATTACATAATATTGAAAAATCAAAACTATATTGGGAAATTATTATCGGGAGGTGGCTGAAAGAAATATGCTTAATACATCTTGATAGGTCAACAAGTTTAAAAAAAGAGAGTGATGAGGCATTAGATGTCATATATCGAGACTTCAAACAAAATTTTTCTATTCCAGAAGACTATAGTGAATTTTATAGGAGCAGTGAGTCTGATCTTGTAGAGGGAAAAGTAATTTTTTCGAAATTATTTTTTAAAGAGAAAGAAAACTTCTTGCTTAATAAAAAGATTCAAATACGGCATCTAAAAAATATACCCTTCTTATTGAATTTTTTCTTAAGTCTTTATAAATTCATCTTTAATCTTTTACATATAATTAATAAAGGTGATTTACATCTCTTTTCCACTGAGCACATAAGCAAAATTGATAAAGCTAAAATTTTTATAAAAAGTAAAGGAAAAGTTTTTTTCTATTTAAATCTTCCTTTTATAGGTTCGAAAGAAATTTTTGTATCTCATGACCTGAGACTTTCCTTATTGAATGACATTAGAGATTCGTTATATGAAAGTGTGCATAAAGAGCTTTTGCTATTTCTTGCTATCAGCATGCCTAAATCTTACATTGAAAATTTCAATTATTTTCAAGCATTACAAAGAATAAACTTTATAAATACTCCCAAAACTATTTTGCTTGATAACAGATTCAGAACAGAAGATGGATTTAAGATCCAATTAGCTGAATGGGTAGAAAAAGGTTCAATAACAAGGGTGCTTCAGCATGATGTAAATAGCCTATTAGATTTTGATAGTCTCTTCGAAGCCGACCAAATATTCAAAGAATATTTATTTTGGAATGATCCAAAACTTCCACCTCCTTTAAGGATAAATCATTTTGTGGAAATACATAAAAGTTATTTAATAGAGAAAAGTAGAGTTCTTCATAATGACTTATATGTCTGCAGAGCTATACCAAAAAAACAGTCATTTTCACTGGCTTATACACTTCATGATGCTCAGCTTATCCTCGAAGGAAGGAAAGAATTCTCAAAATTGTCTGGAAATCTAGAAAAAGAAATACTTATAAGAGATAGAGTAAACCTTTTAAATGACGAGGAAGAAAGTGCAAGCTTTCTTGAATCAAATAAACTAAAAATATTATCTAATAATCAAGACATTCATGAATTATTCAATAAATCGAGAATTGTAGTTTTTGAGGGATTTTCAACTGGAATATTCCAGTGTTTGGCTATTAATAAGCCATTTCTTCTTTTCTTCAACAAAGATTATATTGATATAAGAGCAAAGAAGATCCAATTACTTATACAAGAACTGAGAGAAATGAATATTATTTGCTCCTCACCATCTCAACTAGTAAACTCTTTATCATCAGATTTTTTAAGAACTTATGAGACTCCTGTATTTCAGGAAAGATTATCAAGATTAACAAAATCTTATACACCAATTTCGAAAGATTACCTAAATGATTGGATAAAATTTATTCGAGACAGTAATGATTGACTTTGAAAATGTAGTTATAGGTGCTGGAGTTGTGGGTCTTGCTACTGGTAGGGAACTATCAAAGAGAGGGTCAACACTTCTTATTGAAAAAAATGAGAGCTTTGGTGAAGAAATTAGTTCTAGGAACAGTGAAGTAATCCATTCAGGTATCTACTACAAAGAAAATTCAAAAAAAGCCATTCATTGTAAAAGAGGAAAAAAACTTTTATATGATTATTGCAAGGCAAAAGCTATTCCTCATAAAAAGATAGGCAAGTTGATTGTTTGTGAAGATCAATCTTATGAAAAACTGATAAAGATTTTTAATCAGGGAAACAAAAATGGTCTTGATGATTTAAGAATATTGGGTAAAGAAGAAATTCAATTTTTAGAACCTGAGCTGAGATCTGACCATGCCATTCTTTCTCCATCTACTGGAATTATAGATTCCCATAGTTTTATGTATAGTCTTCTAACTGACTTTGAGAAAGAAGATTCTGAAACACTTTTTAAAACAACTGTTTTGGGAATGAATTTAAAGAGCGATGCAATAGAAATTAAAATTTCTAATCCTGATGAGTCGCAATTTTCTTTCACTGCCAAAAATGTAGTGGTTTCAACTGGACTTAATACATCTCAATTATTCAAGGAGACCACAGGTAAAGATTCCCTTCCACAATATTCTGTAAGAGGCGTTAAAGGAAACTATTATTCCTATGCAGGACAATCTCCATTTAAAAGATTGATTTATCCCTTACCCGATGAACATGGCCTTGGTATACATGCGACACTTGATTTATCAGGAAAATTAAAATTTGGTCCTGATGTTGATTCGTCTGATGAGTCGCTGAAAGTCAATGTGACCCTAAAAAATAAGTTTTCTAAGGCAATAAAATCTTATTGGGAATTTCTTGAAGAGGACAAGTTAGAACCTGACTACTCCGGTTTGAGACCAAAAATTGTTAAAAAGACCGGGTTTTACACAGATTTTATATTTCAGAAAATCACCAAACAAAAAGCCACACTTTTATTTTTGCATGGCATCGAATCTCCAGGATTAACTTCAAGTTTATCGATAGGCGAAGATATAGCTAACTCTTTCTATTAAAAATATTTATAATCCGGACATGGAGCAGACATGAAAGTTTTAGTTACTGGTGGTGCGGGATATATAGGTAGTGTGCTAGTTCCTCGCCTCCTAAAGAAAGGATATGAAGTCATTGTTATAGATAGATTTTTCTTTGGCGACTCTTTAGACAATAATGACAGGTTAACTAAAATTAAAGCCGATTGCAGAGATATAGATATCTCTTATTTGAAAGATTGTGATGCAGTCATAGACCTAGTTGCCATTTCCAACGATCCTTCAGGAGAGGCATTTAGTGATGCAACTTATCAAATCAACTATGAATCAAGAGTAAATACGGCTAAATTAGCCAAAGAAGCTGGTGTTTCAAGATATATTCTTCCTTCCTCTTGCAGTATTTATGGATTTCAAGAAGATGGATATATTGCAGACGAAAATTCCAAAACTAATCCTCTAACTGTGTATGCAAAAGCAAATGAGATGGCTGAAAAAGAGATATTACCTTTGGCTAGTAGTTCTTTTACAGCAACGGTGATAAGGCAAGCCACAGTTTACGGCTACTCAAGAAGAATGAGATTTGATTTAGCTATTAACGGAATGACTCATGGAGCATGGGAAACTAGAAAGTTACCTCTGATGAGAGATGGAAAACAATGGAGGCCTATGATTCACGTAAAAGATACCTCAGATGCAATGATTTTTCTTTTGGAAACGGAAGCGAGCAAGATAAATGGAGAAATATTTAATGTTGGATCAAAATCCAATGTTTATCAATTAGGTGATTTAGCTGAGAAAGTGGCAAGTACAGTAGGTAGTGACATCGAAATAGAATGGTACGGCGATAAAGATACTAGATCCTATAATGTATCTTTTAACAAAGTTAAAGAACTTGGCTTCAAAGCTAGATTCGAGGCTGAGTATGGAGTCCAGGAAATAATGTCTCAACTCGAAAGCGGTAATTTAGAGAAAACAACCAAAACCATTACCTTAGAGTGGTACGAACTTCTCACAAATTGGCATAAGGCTATTTTAGAGGTTGATATAGATGGCTCGTTAATTAATCGTTGATCACATGAAAGGCATCATTCTTGCTGGAGGAAGGGGCACAAGGCTATATCCAAATACCAATGTCATAAGTAAACAAATTCTCCCGGTCTTTGATAAACCTATGATCTATTATCCCTTATCTGTCTTGATGTTATCTGGTATTAGGGAGATAGCAATTATTAGCACACCCAGAGATCTTCCTTTATTTGAGAATTTGTTAGGCGATGGTTCTAAGATAGGTATAAATTTAAATTATATTGAACAAAAAGAACCTGAAGGTTTGGCTCATGGAATATCAATATCTAAAAATTTCATAAACAACGACTCACTATGCTACATCCTAGGAGATAATATTTTTTATGGTCAGAGTTTTAGTGATACTCTTCTGAAATCTGCTTCCCTTGAAACCGGCTCTATTGTCTATACTTATGAAGTTTTAGATCCTAGTAGATTTGGAATTATTGAAGTTGATAATCAAGGTAAACCTGTTGAAATAGTTGAAAAACCTAAAAATCCTAAATCTAACTTGGCTGTCACAGGACTCTATTTTTATGACAATACCGTTGTAGATTATGTCGATACCCTCAAACCTTCGAGTCGTGGAGAGTTAGAGATAACTGATTTGAATAATATCTATCTAGATAGAGGAGAGTTAGAAGTGGAAACACTGGGCCGAGGCTTTGCTTGGTTAGATACTGGTACAAATGCGTCAATATTAGAGGCATCAGCATTCGTAAGTACAATTGAGAATAGGCAAGGTTTCAAAATTTCTTGTCTAGAAGAGATAGCTTGGAGAAAGGGCTGGATAGACGATTCTGATCTAGAGAGATTATTACACTCCATGCCACAATCAGATTATCAAGAGTACTTAAAAAGACTCCTTGTAGAAAAATATTTAGTGGCTAAAATGCCTTGAAATTCTGTAATACAAATCCCATTCAATCATTATGCCTAAATGTCTAGTCTGTTCTTCTCCTATTACTACTTTTGTAGATTTTGGAGATATGCCTATCGCAAATGATTTTTCAAAAAAACAAGATACTAAAGGCGACTACCTATTTAGGATGCAAGTAGGCTTTTGCGAAAACTGTTACATGGTTCAATTGCTAGAGCAACCTGATCGAGAAAAGATGTTTCATGAAAATTATGCTTTCTTCGCTTCTACTTCATCCTATATGGTTGAACACTTCAAGCGATTCTCTGAGTCTGTTACCACTAAACTTAATTTGAATAGGAATTCTTTGGTTGTTGAATTGGGAAGTAATGATGGAATCATGCTTCAGCACTTTAAAAATGCCGATATAGGATGTTTGGGAGTAGAGCCTTCAGAAAATGTTGCAGAAAAAGCTCGAGAAAAAGGAATAGAAGTTATTTCTGAATTTTTTGATTTAGATTTAGCCAAATCTATTAGCAATTCTCATAGAAAAGCTGATGCAATACTTGGAGCTAATGTGTTTTGCCACATACCTTATATAAATTCAGTTTATGAAGGTGTTAAGGCTCTTCTAGATAAAGATGGCATTTTTTCTTTTGAAGATCCTTATATAGGAGATATTCTTCAGAAAAGTTCTTTTGATCAGATTTATGATGAACATGTATTCCTCTATTCGGCTCATTCTGTAAAAGAATTAGGAGAAATTCATGGACTTGAATTAATAGAAGTTGAATATCAAATAACTCATGGTGGATCAATGCGATATACCCTTGCTCATAAAGGGGCTAAGGAAGTAGGAGAAAGTGTTACTCATCTTTTAATGAAAGAGGAGAAGTTAGGGCTCAATACCAATCAAGCGTATAAAGAATTTTCCGTTAACGTAGATAAGATAAAGAACGACCTGATAAAATTACTTCTAGACTTGAAAGAAAAGGGAAAAAAAGTCGTAGGTTACGGGGCAACATCTAAATCCACAACTGTTACAAATTACTTTGGAATTACACCTGATTTGGTAAGTGCTATATATGATACAACTCCTACAAAACATAATACCTTTTCTCCTGGAGCAAAAATACCTGTATTACCTTACGAAGAATTTCGAGAAAGTGATCCTGATTATGTTCTCTTATTTGCTTGGAATCATGCGGAAGAAATCATGAAGAAAGAGAAGGATTTTGTAAGGGGCGATAGAAAATGGATTGTTTATGTACCAGAGGCTAAGATTCTAAATGATTAAATTTGCTAACCCTTCAGCCCAGTATCAGGCGTATCAATCTGAAATCGATCAAGCTCTTAAGGATGTCTTAAACAGTGACACATACATTCTTGGCAAGCAAGTTAGTTTACTCGAAGAAGAATTTGCTGAATATATAGGAAGTAATTTTTCTATAGGAGTTGCAAATGGTACCGATGCTTTGGAGCTCGCATTAAGGGCATTGGATATAGGAAATGGTGATGAAGTTATAACTGTGTCTCATACTGCAGTTGCCACTGTTGCCGCTGTAGAGGCAGCTGGTGCCTTACCTGTCTTGGCTGATATTGAGGAAGATACTTATACTATAGACATCTCTAAAATATCAGAACTATTAACAAAAAAAACCAAAGCTTTAATAGCTGTCCATCTTTATGGCGGAGCTAGCAACATAGATGATTTGCTTACATTTTGTAAGTCAAATAAGCTTAAATTTATTGAGGACGTTTCTCAAGCTCATGGAGCAAAATGGAAAAATAAACGACTGGGAAGTTTTGGAGATATATCGTGTTTCAGCTGTTTTCCTACTAAAAATCTGGGTGCTATTGGTGACGCAGGACTAATCACGACTAATGACGAAGCGCTATCTTTGAAGCTAAAGATGCTAAGAGAATATGGTTGGAAAAATAGAATTAGCCAACTGGCAGGCAGAAACTCACGCTTAGATGAAATTCAAGCAGCCATACTAAGGGTGAAACTTGCACATTTAGATGATACTAATAATAAAAGAATTGAACTAGCTAACATTTATAATTCAGAGTTAGGAGATTTGCCTTTGATATTGCCTGCGTCTAATCAATCAGCCTCTCATGTTTTTCATTTATATGTTGTACGACTGGATAAAAGAGATGAATTATTAGACTATTTGAGAAAAAAAGAAATCTTTGCTGGGATACATTACCCATCTCCTGTCCACCTCCAGCCAATTTATAAAAACAAATTACATTATCTAGATTTATCTATAACTGAGTCGATATCTGGACAAATTATTTCTTTACCTTTGTATCCTGAACTTACTGATGTTCAGCAATTAAGAGTTATTGAAGCCTTAAAGAGTTTTTGTTATTAAGTGGAACACAAAACTACAGAATTTGAGGACCTGATTTTGATAAAATCAAGAGTATTTGAGGACTCAAGAGGAAATTTTTTTGAATCTTACAGTAAAAAGAAATATGCAGAAATCGGAATAAATGACCTTTTTTTGCAAGATAATAAATCTAAGTCATTCAAAAACGTCCTAAGGGGCCTTCATTATCAGCATAAAGATCCTCAATCACAATTGGTAACTGTGCTCGAAGGTGAAATATTTGATGTTTGTTTGGATTTAAGAAAGAATTCAAAAACTTTTGGTAAATGGATTTCCCATGTGCTTAGTCACGAAGGCTATAATCAAATATACATGCCACCAGGATTTGCCCATGGATATTATGTTCTTAGCGATTCTGTTGAATTACACTACAAGGTAAGCAAATATTATGAACCCTCACACGAATCAGGAATAATTTGGGATGATCAAACTTTATCAATTGACTGGCCTTGTGAAGAACCTGTGTTGTCTGACAAAGATAAAGAATTTCCAAAATTTAAAAACGACATTAAAGTAGTGTGAATTGAGATAATAATCTTATTATGGGTGAAATTAAGAAAGTATTTATATATGGTGGAACCGGTCAAGCTAAAGTTGTTAGACCAATAATAGAAGACGAAGGAGCTGAAATTTGTGCAATTTTCGATGATACCAAAGGTTTAAAACCTCCATTTCCTGATATTTCTCTTTATGAAGGATTTGAATCTCTTATAGAGTGGTCTAAGGATAAAGAAGTTGATGATATTGGCTTTGTTATAGCAATTGGCAACCCTCATGGCGCTTCTAGGCTTAAATTAAGTTTAAGATTAAAGTCTCTTGGCTTTAGACCTTTCAGTGTAATTTCCAAGTCAGCTATTATGCACCATGATTGCAAATTAGGTGAGGGAGTCCAGATAATGCCTGGTTCGATTATAATGCCTGAAGTTACAATAGGAGATCAAGTCATAATCAATACGAATTCATCAATAGATCATGAATGCACTATCTCAGATGGTTGTGAGGTGGCTCCCGGAGCAACCTTGTGTGGAAAAGTAAATTTAGAAAAAAATTCCTGGGTTTGTGCAGGTTCAACTATTTTACCAAATATAAATATTGGCATGAATTCCATAGTTGGAGCTGCTTCTCTTGTAAGAAGGGATGTGCCTGAAAACCAAATTGTTGCTGGAGTTCCAGCACAAAAAATAAGAGATAATATATGAAAGAAATTCATATGGCAGGACCATGGGTAACAGATCAAGACATTGAGATTGTTGTTGATGCTCTTAAAAACGGTTGGTATGGAAAAGATGCTTATACTTACTGCGAACTCTTTGAGAAAGAGTTTGCTGAATACCATGACAGAAAGTTTGGTTTAATGACACCGAGCTGTACGACTTCTCTTCATCTTCTCTTGGAAGCCCTAAATATCAGAGACGGTGACGAGGTAATAGCACCCGAATGTACTTGGGTTGGATCCACAGCCTGTATAACATACCAAAGAGCAAAACCTGTGTTTGCTGATATTGACGAGGAGAATTGGTGCTTAAGTACAGAAACTGTAAAGAGAGTAGTTTCTGAAAAAACTAAAGCAGTTATAGCTGTAGATCTATTTGGCAATATGCCGGAATATGATGACCTAAAAGAATTTTGCGATGATAACAATATATACTTGATAGAAGATGCTGCAGAAGCTCTTGGATCTAAGTATAAGGGCATTAGAGCAGGAAAACATGGTATAGCTTCTACTTTTAGCTTCCATCGAACTAAGACCTTAACCACAGGTGAAGGAGGTATGTTACTGATTGATGATGAAGAATTATTTGAACGTTGTAAATTTCTTAGGGACCATGGGCGCCAGCCTGGAACTTGGTTTAACACAGAAGTAACTTTCAAATATATGCCATTTAATGTTCAAGCTGCTCTCGGACATGCCCAATTTCTAAGAATTGAAGAATTGATAGGCAAGAAAAAAAGTATTTTAAAAAGATATAAAGAAAACCTTGCTGGAATCGATGATTTACAAATGAACTATGAACCTGATTATGTAGAAAATGGTGTTTGGTCGCCAGCAATAATTTTTGGTAAATCACATAATTTTTCTAGAGACGACGCGTTGGAAGAATTTCCTAAATTAAATCTTCCTGTCAGACCTTTCTTTTATCCTCTCAGTTCATTGCCTGCCTATAAAGATGTAGACCAAGGAGAGGAAGAAAGTCCTGTTGCTTATGACATTTCTTCAAGAGGAATTAATGTTCCTTCTGCATTAAATCTTACTGAAGCAGATATTGATAATTATTGTGAAGGAGTGCGTAAGATACTAGGAACATAAAATGAATAGCTCTAAATCAGTACAGGTAATTAAGTTACAAAACTTCAATGACGAAAGAGGGAGTTTGACAGTTCTAGAGGAGGTTGTTATTCCGTTTGAAATAAAGAGAGTTTATTCAGTTAAAGGCAGGGAAGGTGCTACAAGAGGAGAGCATTCTCATAAAAGGTGTAGTCAATTTATGTTTTGTGTTTCAGGCAAAGTAGAGGTACTTTGTGACGACGGTAAATTAAAACAACATATTACATTAGAGCCTAATGGCGATGGATTATTCATCCCTCCTTGCATTTGGTCTGAGCAGACATATTTGAGTGATCACACCATTATTAATGTTGCTTGCGATAGATCATATGAAAAAGATGATTACATAAGTGAATATGATATTTTTTTAAGTTCTATAGATAATTGACCATGAGAGTTTTAATAACAGGAGGTCTTGGGCATATTGGGTCTTATCTAATTACTTTTTTTGCTAAAAAATATAAAGGTAGCGAAATAACAATTGTCGACAATTTAAGCAGTCAGAGGTATTCGTCCCTATTCAACTTAGATAAAACTTCAAATTATAATTTTATAGATTCTGATATTAGAGATACTAACTTATCCGAAATCTTAGAAAATGTTGAAGTTTGTATTCATTTAGCTGCAATAACTAATGCAGCAGAAAGTTTTAATAATGCATTAGAGCTAGAAAATAACAACTTTGAATGCACTAAGATAATTGCTGAAGAATGCGGTTCTCATGGGAAGAAATTAATTTCACTTTCTTCAACAAGCGTTTATGGAAGCCAGAGAAATATAGTGAAAGAAGATGTGCAAGAAGATCTTAATCCTCAAAGCCCTTATGCAGAAACAAAACTTAAAGAGGAAGAAATTTTGAAGGAATATAATAATAAATTTAATTTAAGTTGTGTTATTCCAAGGTTTGGCACAATTTATGGCACATCTCCAGGTATGAGGTTTCATACAGCAGTTAATAAATTTTGTTATCAAGCTTCAATAAATCAGCCAATTACAGTATGGAAAACTGCTTATGAACAGAGAAGACCTTATTTAGATATATCAGATGCAGCAGTTGCCATAGATCATATGATTTCTAAAGATCTTTTCCATGGTGAAATTTTTAATATATTGACCAATAATGCCACTGTAAAGGAGGTCACTGACATAATTAAAGAATACTATAATGATTTAAAAATTGATTTTGTAGAAAATGAAATTATGAATCAACTTTCCTATGAAGTATCTAAAGAGAAGTTTTTAGAAACAGGCTTTGAATATCAGGGAGATATGAAAGCTAGAATCTTTGAAACTTTAGATATGTTAAGGCTGACATAGATGGACCAAACAAGTCCCAAAATTACCATTATGATGGCAACATACAATGGAGAAAATTTTCTCTCTGAATCTATTCATTCTATTTTAAATCAATCTTATAGAAACATTGAATTGTTAATATCTGATGATCATTCCACCGATTCAACCCTAGAAATATGTCGATCTTTTGCCGATAAAGATAAGAGAATTCGTTTGATTGAAAGAGAAAATAATCTTGGGTCTTGGTCTAACTTTGAATTTCTTTTAAATAATGTCCATGACGAATCTAAATATATAAAGTTTTTTGATCAAGACGATATTTTGATTAGTCCTAATTTAATTCAGGAAACAATTAACGCTTTAGAAGAAGGGTATGATTTTGTAATTTCAGACGTAATGATATTAGATCAAGAATCATCACTTAAGTATTCAATAATGGAACCTTATAAAAATTGTAATAATAAATATGATTTTAGTCGTGCTTCTCTAATTGAATCGGCAATGCTTTTTTACTCTGCATTCAATAAATCTGTTTTTTTAGATTATAAAAATATTCTTTTTGATTTGAGACCAAAATATGTTGTACATTTTTTTGAAGGGGTATTTAACCATTTAGTAGCGTCTAATCTTAAAGGATATTTACTTTCAAATGCCATGATGGGTTACCGCATACATCCACAAAGTGTTTCTTCAAAATCCTTGATAGATGATTTAATAAGAGACTATCACTGCTATATCTCCATGACAATTAAAACAATGATTTCAGAGTCATCTTTAACAAAGCTTCAGACGTTTAATTTTCTATTTTTATTTATAATTAAAAAATCTAAGTATCTCTTATTTTCTTTATACCCTTCTTTCATCAAAACAAAACTCTTGAGGAGAGAAATTAAAAATGCTTAACCTCCTTAAAAGAATATACTTTTTTCTATTTTTTTTAGGCTTCGATGCTAGAAAATTTGCTTCCTTTAAAAATTTACCTAGATTCAATAAAGACAGAAAAACTTTTTTAAGCAAAGGGGGAAAAATTAATAGAATTTATCCTGAATTATCTGACTATTATGACAGCGCTGGAGAGGCTAAAGGGCATTACTTTCATCAAGACCTTTTAGTTGCTTCTTTTATAAAAGAGAGAAGTCCTAAAAGACACATTGATATAGGTAGCAGAATTGATGGCTTTGTTGCGCACGTCGCTTCTTTTAGAGAAATTGAGGTACTAGACATTAGAGACCTAGATAAGTCTATTCATAAAAATCTTATTTTCCTAAAGAGAGATTTAATGAAGGATGTTGATGATTTAAAAGATTCTTCAGATTCAATAAGCTGTTTGCATGCAATAGAGCATTTTGGTCTGGGTAGATATGGAGATACTATTGATCCTAAAGGCCACATCTCTGGATTTAAAAATATAGTTGAGATGTTGGCAGTGGGCGGAATTCTATACATATCATTCCCAATCTCTGATAATCCAGGTGTTCATTTTAACTCTCAAAGAGTTCTTGATCCCATAGAAATTTTATCTTGGTCGGATAGAGTGAAGCTTGAAAGATTTGACCTTGTTGATGATCAAGGGTCTCTTCATTTGAATGCAGATATTAAGAGTATCTTAAACCAGAAATATGCTTTAGGTATATACACACTCAGGAAGGAATAGTTCATGAAGGTTTTAGTTACAGGTTCTAGTGGATTGATAGGAAGCGAAGTTGTTAGATATTTTTCAATGGGAAACCATCAAATGCATGGTGTAGACAACAATATGAGGGCTCAATTCTTTGGTCCCCAGGGAGATACTAGATGGAATCAAAAAAAATTAGAGAGTGAATTATCTAATTTCATTCATCATGAAATTGATATAAGAAATCGATCTGCTGCAGATGATCTAATTAAAACAATTAAACCTGATTTGATTATCCATACTGCAGCGCAACCCTCTCACGATAGAGCCGCAGCCATTCCATTCGATGACTTTGATACAAATGCAGTTGGAACTCTAAATTTGCTTGAACCCACCAGAAAATATTGTAAAGACTCTCCCTTTGTCTTCATGTCAACCAATAAGGTTTATGGAGATTCACCCAATGAAATTTCTATGGTAGAGACTGAAACTAGATGGAAATTTGATGATCCTACTTATATTAATGGAATATCTGAATCTATGAGGATTGATCAGTCAAAGCATTCTTTATTTGGAGCCTCAAAAGTCGCTGCAGACATAATGGTTCAAGAATATGGTCGGTATTTTGATATGCCTACCTGTTGCCTTAGAGGTGGATGTTTAACTGGACCGAATCATAGTGGTGTGGAGTTACATGGATTTCTCAGTTACTTGATAAAATGCAATGTAGAAGAGACAGAATATAAGGTTTTTGGATATAAGGGAAAGCAGGTTAGAGATAACATTCACTCATATGATGTTGCATCTTTTATTGCTCAGTTTGCAAATTCTCCAAGGTCCGCTGAAGTCTATAATATAGGTGGAGGCAAAGACAATAGCATATCAATTTTAGAGAGTTTTAGTTTGATAGAGAGTATTTCTGGAAAAAAAAGTAAATATACTTATGTAGATCAAAATAGGGAAGGTGATCATATTTGTTACTACAGCGACCTAACAAAAATGAAAGATCATTATCCTAATTGGTCTATTACTAAAGATCTACAATCTACTTTTGAAGAAATATACTCAGTATGGAGAAGTAGAAGTGAATGATAATTATAGAAATAAATGCTCAATCATAGTTTCTTCATGTGATGCTTACTCAGACTTATGGACACCTTTTTTCAATAGTCTTTTCAAACACTGGGAAGATTGTCCTTATCCAATATATCTTCTTACTGAAGAAAAAGACTGCAATATAGACAGCGTAAAAACTATCAAAGCAGGAAAAAATACCAACTGGTCAGACAGGTTGATTACAGCAAGTAAAGAACTTAGATCAGAAAGAATTCTATTGATTTTGGAGGACTTTTTTTTAAGATCCAAGGTTAACTCTTCGTCTGTAAATGATCTTTTAGATCTATCTTTAAATGAAAACATACCCATGCTTAGGCTAATCCCGAGACCTTCACCGGATTTAAATAATAAGGTCTATGATGGGCTTGGATTAATAAACTCAGGATCCAAGTTTAGAGTATCCACGCAATCTGCAATTTGGGATAAGGGTGTGCTTTTAGATTTATTAGAACCTGATGAAAGTATTTGGGAATTTGAACATAAAGGCTCTAAGCGTTCTCAAAAATATGATAATTTTTATAGTGTTTTTAAGCCTGTACTTACTTATAGACATCATGTGGTAGAAAGAGGTAAGTGGTTTCCATGGGAGGCTTTATATTTTTCTTTAAAAGGCATAGGTGTCGATCTATCCTCTAGAAAAGTGATGAATGTATTTGAGACACTTAGGTGGTTAATCCAAAAAATGCTTGGCCCTATTGCCAATTCTCTTCCAAAGAAAATAAGAATTCTATTAAAACCTATTTTGATTAAAATAAATCTAATAGACTGATGGAATCAGGAAGACCTTTATTCACAGTTTTTACTCCAACATATCAGAGGGGGCACCTTTTAGAAAGACTTTACAAGAGTCTATTAAGACAAAGGGAGAGCAATTTTGAATGGATAATAGTGGATGATGGGTCAACAGATGATACAAAAAAAGTTATTGAGGATTTTATTGACGAGCAAGAAATTAAAATTAAATATTTTTTTAAAAAAAATGGTGGTAAACATACTGCACATAATGAGGCTCTTAAACATGCTGAAGGATGCTTATTTTTGGTTATAGATTCAGATGACGAATTAACTGATGAAAGTCTTCATAATTTTAAAAAGGTTTGGATGGGTATACCATCAACTAAGAGGTCCCAGTATGCAGGAATAATAGGCAATATTGAATCTGGAGACACTCCTAAGACTGAAAAAGGATTAGAAGGAAATTTTTTTGAAATGTGTTTGAGAAAAGAAATATCAGGTGAAAAAATCCATCTCATTAGAACAGATCTAATGAAGAAAAATCCTTTTCCCGTAATAGAAGGTGAAAAAGATTTTATGATTGAAGGCATAGTTTGGTTAAAGGTCACGAAAGATAAAAAAGTCATTTACTCTTCTTATCCTTATCGTACATATAATAGAGATACAAGTGATGTGAATTCCCTAATGAATAAGGGTGCAAGCCCTTTCTACGGATCATTAGGAAAGGCAATATATTGTAATGAACAGTTAAATAATTTTAAAATATCTTACTTACCTTTTATTATTTTTTTTATTAAAACCAGCATAAAGCTTAACAGATATTCATCTCATTCAGGGTTGCTTCTAAATGAAAGAATAAGAATGCAGAGACAAAAATTTAATAAACTTCTTGTACTTGTCACTTACCCATTGGGGGAGTTCGTTGCCAGAATTGATAGGAAAGGGTCTTAATTTTGATTTTTACTGTTGCATTACAATTAACTGGTATTTCTTTATTAACAACATATGCGATACTAAAAAGGTACAGAGTACTAAAGAGAGTACCTATCGATGACATTGGGATTTTTTGGATACTAGTTTTTGCCCTGTATTCAACCTTGCCTGGCCTATTTTGGCTATTTCAAGGCGGTGAGTATACTTTTTTAAATTATAGACTTTTCAATTTAGGTACTAAACCGGAAGACATGGTGTATCTTTTGAATTTGAGTCTTGTTTGTTTATTTTTTTTCATATTAGGAAATAACATTTTTCTAAAAAATAATGTATCAGAATTGAGTCCTGTGGAGTCTAGTATCTCTCTTCCAACCGTTTTAGCTGCAATATTTATTATTTTGTTCAATATCTGTTTAAGTATTTTCTTCGGATCATTCGGCCTTACTCAAGAAACTTCAAATTATGCAGAAAGTTATGCTGTTACCCAAAATTTACCTCTAGGCCTGAGGCAGCTTTCTAAGCTTTTAAGTGGCTTTGACTTCATATCCTGGATTGTGCTTAACGTTTACCTTTTTAAAAATTATAAGCAAAATAGAAAATATATTATATTTTTGGCCCTTTTTTATATTTTTTTAAATCTGGGTGGCGCAAGATCTCCTATCTTTTTTTACGTATTTAGTCTGATTGTTCTTAGGCACTACTTCGTAAAACCTTTAAGTATTAATTCCACAATTATGTTGGGAATCTTTGGGATTTTAGCATTTCTACTGTTTGGAATACTGCGAGGTTTAAGCGGGGAATTCATTATTTCAGGTGTAGGAGAGTTTGATATGTTATGGGGAAACGCTGTTGAATTACTCCATGAAAAACAATCAAATGGTTTGGATGTTCCTGCATGGCTAAGATATTCAGATTTTTATGGTTTTATTCCTAGTCAACTCTTGTGGTTTGAAAAAAACACTCTAAGTGTATGGTTTATGCAAGAATTTTATCCAAGATATATCGAGCTAGGTGTAGGTTTTTCTTTCGGAATATTATCTGAGATGGTCATAGGGTATGGCTTAATTGATGCTATGGTAAGAGGATTTTTTTTGGGATCTTTTTTATCTCTTTTGATGAATTTCTTTAGAAAAGCAAATAATTCATGGTGGATCATGCCCCTGCATCTTATATTACTTATCAATGCTGTACTATTGGTTAGAGATACTTCTTTTAGATTAATAATTGATATCATTCAACTGTACATTCCAGCACTGATCTTTATGTTTATTTTAGGAAGAGTTCTATCAATACCTTTAATTTTATCTCGAAATAAATATAAATGATTCAAATTACCCATCTTATTGCGTCTCTTGAGGGAGGTGGTGCTGAGAAACAGGCTCTCATGATACTGACAGAATCAAAGAAGAGAAACATAGATACCACTTTGATAGCTTTTTCTCTCAGTAAAGAATCAAAAAGGAAGTTAGATGAATTGAATATAATTTATCATATTGTAGGAAAATCAATTCCTGTAGCTTTATTTAGAGTCTTGAGAATTCTCATAAAGAATAAGCCTAATATAGTATCTACATGGCTTACACACATGGATTTAATAGGTGGATTATCATCTAAGCTCCTCAGTATCAAATGGGTAATAAATGAAAGAAGTTCCGCTAATGCTTATTCGTTCAAAGAGGGTTATAGTGCAATAAATCCTATTTTAGTAAGATTGAGAAACTTCTTAGGCATGTACTCTGATTTTATTATCGCTAATTCGTTACCTGGAAAAACTTTTTGGAAGGATTATCTCCTTCATGAAAATGTAGCCTATGTCCCAAATATTATTGATATTTATAAAAAGAGTGAAGCAGGAAGGGAAGCTTTGAAAGACCCGCTTCAAAAACCATACATTATTGCTGTGGGGAGTTTAATCCAATCTAAAAACTATATTTCTCTGATAGACGCAGTTGAGATAGTAAATAAAAAGAATAAATTATATTTATATATTCTAGGAGAAGGACCTCTTGAAGTTTTATTAAAAACCCATGTAAAAAATTTAGATTTAGTACAAAAGGTTATATTTTTGGGTAAGGTCAATGGTTGGAGAGCTTTATTATCTGAATCAGAGGGTTTAATTCATCCAAGTCTCTACGAAGGTATGCCTAATGTAGTGCTAGAAACTATTGCACAAAAGTGCCCATTACTGGTTAGCAGAATAGATTCTCATGTGGCAATTCTAAAAGATGAAGAAGCACTTTTTTTTGATCCTCTCGATAAAAATGATATAGCAAATAAAATATTAGAGCTACTCAACAACCCAGATCAGTCAACAGAAAGAAGTCAAATCGCATATAATTCATTAAAAAATTTCCATCCAGATAAAATTTTAGATTCACTTACTGAGGTGTATAGGAAAATTATTCAATAATGTGCGGCATACTAGGCTTGGCTTCAAAAAACCAAAATTTAGAAGAATCTATTCTGATAGGTCTTAGGGATCTTATGATTCATAGAGGTCCTGACAATGGTGGCCTTTGGATATCGGATGATAATTCTCTGGCTTTAGCTCATAGAAGGTTAGCAATAATTGACTTAAATGAAGAGAGTAATCAGCCTTTTGCAGATGAAGAGAGTAAAAATAAAATTATATTTAACGGTGAAATATATAATTTCCTTGAATTAAAAGCCGAATTAGTTGATAAGGGTTATTCTTTCAAAACTTCCTCTGATACAGAAGTGATCTTGATTGCTTACGAGGAATGGGGCACAGCTTGCATACAAAAATTTATAGGAATGTTTGCATTTTGTATATTTGATGCATCTGAAAACAAGCTTTTTCTCGCCAGAGATCGAGCAGGTGAAAAGCCATTGTTCTACTCTTTAAGAGATGATGATTTTATGTTTTCCTCAGAACTTAAACCTCTATTAGCATATGGATATTCTGAATTAGATATTGAGTCTTTAGACTGCTTTTTATCTTTTGGATACACACAGTCTGAAAACTCTATATTGAGCGGAGTTAAAAAACTTCCTCCTGCTCACGCGATGATCATTGAATTGAATTCATATGAAAAAACGATTTGGAAATACTGGCAACTTCCAATGTTCGCTAAGAATTCAAAAGCTACAGATGATTCTCAACTTTTAGGTGAGCTCGAAGAGCTTTTACAAGATGCTGTAGAAAAACAGTTAATTTCAGATGTTCCTGTTGGAGTTCTATTAAGTGGAGGTGTAGATTCTAGTTTAATAACTGCAATGGCTGCGCGTGTAAAAGATAACCTCAAAACTTTTACAGTAAGTTTTCAAGGATTTAGTCAGTATGATGAAAGCGAACATGCAAGCCTGATTGCAAAAAATTTTAAAACTGACCATACTAGCCTATCTGCAGATAATCCTGAACCTGAAATTTTATTAGCTTTGGCACGTCAGTTTGATGAACCTATGATTGACTCATCTATGTTACCTACTTTTTTAGTAACCAAGCTCATCAAAGAGTACTGTACTGTGGCATTGGGGGGTGATGGTGGCGATGAACTTTTTGGTGGTTACTCTACTCACAGCAGGCTACTTTGGACGTATGAGAAGGTAAAGTATATGCCATTATTTTTAAGAGGTTTTATTTCAGAAGGTGCTAGCTTTCTCCCTTATGGTTTTAAAGGCAGAGAGTGGTTGAGAAACCTAAACTTTGATTTTAAAAAAGGTTTACCACTTGTTTCTTCACACTTTGATAGTCGAATAAGATACGACATACTGGCCAATTTGGAGTTGGGTAAGTTCGCTGAAAATTATCGTTTTTTGAGAATACCTCATCATGAGGAGCTGCTTACCAGAATGACGGCTATGGATTTTGAGAACTATCTGCCAGAAGATATACTTGTCAAAGTTGACAGAGCCAGTATGTTGAATTCTTTAGAAGTAAGAGCGCCATTTCTCGATAAAAGAATCATTGAATTTGCTTTTGAAAAAGTTCAAGTGAATCAAAAAACTTCTCACAACCAAAGAAAAATTCTTCTCAAGAAACTTTGTCAGAAATTACTTCCTCCTGACTTTGACTTACACAGAAAACAAGGTTTTTCTATTCCCCTAAAAGAATGGTTAAAAAATGGTCCATGGAGAGAATTTTTTTATGATAATCTTAAAAGTAGCAAAATATATAATCAGTCTCGTGTAGAAGAGCTTTTGAAATCACAAGATAGAGGATTTAATAATAGTGAGAGATTATTTGGACTATTAATGTTTCAGCTTTGGTGTGAGGAATATAATATTGAGATATATTCGTAATGAATGACTGAAAAATATGCCTGATTTTACCAGCCCAACATCCAATAATGAGATTCTCATAAAAAAAGACGATTTTTTTATAACCGAGGATGGCTCGAGCAAATTTTTAATCAAAGAAAATATTCCAAGATTTGTTCCTGAAACTAATTACTCTGATTCATTTGGTTTTCAATGGAATAAGTTCAGAAAAACTCAATTGGATAGTTATTCAAAAATAAATATTTCTGAAGCACGATTAAATAAGGCTACTAAGTTTGATAACAAAGAATTTGATGGAGATCTTGTTTTAGAGGCCGGATCCGGGGCGGGTAGATTTACTGAAATTTTAGTTAAAAAAAATATAAAGGTTTTTTCTTTTGATTACTCATCTGCAGTCGATGCTAATTATTTAAATAATGGTAGTGCTAACAATTTGAGATTATTTCAAGGAGATATTTTTAATATACCTTTTCAAAATTGTTCCTTCGATCATGTTATTTGTTTAGGAGTTTTGCAACATACCCCAAATCCTAAACTGGCATTTGAAAGTTTGAAGAGTAAAGTTAAAAGAGGAGGAAGAATCTACATAGACTGTTATGCACTCAAATGGCACCATTATTTTCAGTGGAAGTATTTATTTAGACCCATTACAAGAAAACTAAACCCGGTAGTACTTTTTAAATCAATATCTTTAATTACTCCTTTTTTTATACCACTAGTAAAAATTGCTAAGAAAATTTTTGGGCAGGCAGGATCAAGACTCTTTCCAATAGTTGAATTTTCACACCTTGGACTCAGTAAAGATCTCAACAGAGATTGGGCAATTCTAGATACCTTCGATATGTATTCCCCTCAACATGACCATCCTCAATCTATAAAACAAGTTGCATCTTGGTTTGACGAAGAGGAATTTGAAGATATTGAAGTTTTCTATGGCGATAATGGAGTGGTAGCTAGAGCGAAGAAGTTATAAATTATGAACAAAACAGTGATGATAAATGCACTCTCAGCACGAGGAGGAGGAGGCCAAACATATTTATTAAATATACTTAAATACTTCAATAGAACAGATCTTAAATTAACTTTAATGTTAACGGAAGGAACTAATCTTAGTTTTGAGTACGATCAGTTAGATATTTATACAGCCCCAAGATTGACTAGAAACGCAATATTGAGACAGATCTGGGAACTGATTTTTCTTCCATGGATACTCTACAAAAAGAAAATTGATATATTTTTTTGTCCAGGTGGAGTCGTACCGTATATCCCTTTGTTTAATGGAAAGATTGTAACTATGTTCAGAAATATGCTGCCATTCGATGAAACGCAAAAAAGAAAATATGGCTTTGGATTTTTAAAATTCAGGAATTGGATACTTAATAAAGTAATGCTTTCGAGTATGCAAAGAGCTGATCTTGTTATTTTTATATCTTCATTTGCGGAATCAGTTATCAAAAAAATAACAAAAAAATCTTTAAATCATTCAGTTCTAATTCCCCATGGAGTGGATTTTATGGAACGGGTTGATAAAAAAGCTTCATTTAATTTTCTAGATGAAAATGACGAATATATTTTGTATCCATCAACAATAGATGTTTATAAATCTCAAGTTGAAGTAGTAATGGCCTACTCTAACCTCATTAAAGAAGATATCATTTTACCAAAGTTAGTATTTGCAGGCTCTTTAACCGCAAACAAGAGTTACACTAGAAAAGTGATTGACCTCGTCGATGATCTCAGGTTGAGTGATCATATAATCTTGTCTGGAAATATTGATTACGAGTTAATGCCGAATCTTTATAAACAATCAAAATTTGTTATCTACGCTTCACAAACTGAAAACTGTCCAAATATCCTCCTAGAAGCATTGTCATGCAATTGTTTAATACTATGTTCAAACTCACAACCAATGCCTGAATTTGCTCAAGACGCAGTGGTTTATTTTGATCCGGAAGACATAGACGATTTAACCAATCAGTTTCGTAAGGTTATGAACAATGAAGTAAATACTTTTGATTTGAAGCAAAAAATACCAAAGATTATAAGTCAATATTCTTGGAAAGATTGTACAGATAAAACCTGGAACCATATAAGTAATTTATCTTAAGAATAAATGAAAATTTTAGTTTTAGGAACGACAGGCCTGATAGGCAGAACAGTTTTCGAAGAACTTTCTTTAGATAATGACCTAAAAGTTTTGGGAACATCTAGATCATCAATTAGGAACCAGCGTTCAAATCTTAATCTTGATTATGCTCCAGGAAGTTTAAGTCTAAGGAATATAATAGAAAATAATAAACCTGAATTTATTATCAACTGTATTGGCATTACTAAGCACCTAAAGGAGTCTAAGAATTCATTAACTTCTATATCTGTAAACTCTTTACTGCCTCATGAAATAGTGAGTTATTGTTCAGAAGTAGGCTCAAAACTAATTCAGATTAGCACTGATTGTGTTTTTTCAGGATCTAAAGGAAACTACATCGAAGGTGATGTGCCTGATTCACAAGACCTTTATGGAAGATCAAAGTTTCTTGGAGAGGTTGTAGATGAAAAGCACTTAACGATAAGAACTTCTACTATCGGTCATGAGCATAATTCTAAATTCGGTCTTTTAGAATGGTTTTTAGGACAACAAGATTCATGTTTCGGCTATAAGAATGCAATTTTTTCAGGACTTACCACTATTGAACTTTCAAAAGTATTAAGGGAAGTCATATCAAATTATCCAGAACTTAATGGCTTGTATCATGTTGCAGGAAAGCCTATAAATAAGTTTGAT
>MDTB01199954.1_pt1 | contig 34836 bp, 40 predicted proteins | sample 811161 | NCBI WGS metagenome assembly MDTB01 (sample SAMN05326650, study PRJNA326480) | marine metagenome | isolation source: seawater | place: Mediterranean Sea | collected 2009 | reverse complement strand
CCATCATGTCCAAAACGCCATCAAAGAGTGAGTTCTTTTTGGCAATATCATTGGCACATTTGGCGAGTGTTTTAGACGGAGCGATACCAACACGCACTGGGATGCCAATCTTAAGACCCACAGCCTGCCGCATCTTTCTCGCATGTGCTTCACGATCCTTAAAGCCGCTAAAATCCATAAAGCACTCATCAATGGAGTAGACTTCAACTGTTGGGCTGAAGTCCTGGTAAACTTCTACGACTCTACGGCTCAGGTCGCCGTAGAGCGTATAGTTAGAGCTGAACACACGGACACCATGCTTTTGGATTACTTTTCTTAATTGATGGAACGGAGCGCCCATCTTAATGCCGAGCGCTTTTGCTTCATCAGACCGTGCCACAGCGCACCCATCATTGTTAGAGAGCACAATCATAGGTGTACTTTTTAGGCTTGGATCAAAAAGCCGCTCTGCAGAGACATAGAAGTTTGCGCTGTCAGAGATTGCGATGGGGCGCTTCATTCTAGATCGTAACGTCGGACAACGCCTGCAATCACGCCCCAAATCTCGCTATCCTCGGTCAGCTTGATGTCAGGGAAAGATTCTTGCGTGTTGGCTGGTGTTAGAAAATATTGATCGCCTTTTTTGGCCAGTATCTTTGCTGTTACTGCCCCGTCCACAACTGCTAAAACTGCACGACCAATCCGGTGCTTTCCAGCACGATCAACAGCAATCAAATCACCATCGCGAATACCAACATCCCAAAGACAATTTCCTTCGACACGCCACCAAAATGTTGATGCTGGATGCCGAACGACCCAAGCTATTGGATCAATCTCGCCCTCGAGATCATCAGCCGAAGGTGACGGGAACCCAGCACTTACGGGTGTTGTGACCACCTGGACATATGAACTACTTGAGACGACAGGAGGTTTTACTTCAAAAACTGGCACAGAATTCCTCAATTTGTTCGCTTTTTGTTCTATTTGAATACTCGTTTTTACCTATAACTGTCAAGACATAAGAAGAGTTACAAGTTGAAGTTAGTCTTAGCTCAACCCAACAACAAGTTCATACCTTTATTTATAATAATCATGGTTGCACTTAATCAGAGATAAAAAACGGAACTGAATGTAGCTGGTGGCAACCTGATTACTATTTTAAGGAAATTGGAAACTTTGGGTCTTTTTGAAAAACATATCAACAAAAACTATCGTATGAAGTAGCTAATAACTATGATAACACTTGTTACAGTGTGGGACTTGTCAATCCCACACCCGACACAAGGCAGCTATCTTCTTAGATATATAATATACACTAGGACTCTTCAGTGACTCTTAAAATTTTTATGACGAAACAAGTAAGGCGCAGACTTTACGTTCAATCAATGGGCGAAATTCAGTGTTACCTCCTTTATCTTCACAGAATAAACCGCTTTTCCCGTGAATATTAAATTTCTGGCCGTTTACACGACCCGATCCGTTTGTGAGAGAGAAAAAAACAGAGCTTTGACAAAAAAAAGCGTGATATGATTTTAAGTTATTTATTGACTTATTGGACAGTGCTCTTATTTTAATTTGACCAGTATTAAATGGATGCATAAATGCTCAAAGAAGTACGTAGTAAACCTCAGCTTAATATCTTTGGAGAGACAATAGCGCCATGCTCTACAAATCCTATGACAGGATACTTTAGGGATGGATGTTGCAACACCCATCCATCAGATATAGGAAGTCACACAGTTTGCGCTGAGATGACGGACGAGTTCTTAGCTTATTCAAAACTGAAGGGAAATGATCTATCTACTCCAAGGCCAGAATTTGGTTTTAAAGGCTTAGTATCGGGAGATAGCTGGTGCCTGTGCGCTTCAAGATGGTTGCAGGCAGAAAAAGACGGTTACGCACCATTTGTGTTTGGGAAATGCACCAATCAACTGGCCCTGTCAATAATTCCTGAAACTTTACTAAAAAAATATCTAATAACGGTAAATTGAACTAGACTATGAAAGCTTTCATCACTTTGACGTACGACTATCTCAAAGGCTGGGAAACCTTGCATATACCTTCAAGGATTGCGACGTGAAACTTCTTTTTGCGCGAACTTAGAAAGACAATCTAGATAAATCCACCTAATTATAAAACTTACAACAGTGGAAGTAATTAAAGTTTTTTCACAATGCTAAAGAGTTTACGATAAATCAAGAAGTAGGCTCCGCTATAAAGCGGTAGTAATTTAGTTCCAATCTAGGATGAAAATTTTACAAATTACCCAAATGCTTGGATAAAACATTAGTAGTATTTTAAAGAATAGCTATCATACGGCACAACTATTAAAAGAGTTCAAATTCTGCAAAATAGATATAAATTAGCGCTGGTTCAAAGTAGCGATAGTAATCTTCTATTAGAACTACAACGATAAGTTTTGAAATGGCAGGAATGCTTATCAGGTTAACTAAAAAACAAATTCATAACGAAGTTGGATAAGCATTACCCCCTAAAAAATATCGTTAGCCAACGCAGTAAGATACAAAAAGTAGCTTTTTTTTGCTAACTAACAAAAAAAGTTGCCATAAAAAAAAATGTGCAAACAAAATAGATATACTACAATAATATGCTTTCTACACCTCTGAAAAGTCAAACCGTAAAGTTATACTGAACCCTCATGAAAATACAGTGAAATAACTAATTTATAGCTTCAAAAAATTTTAGATTTGCTTTTCATTATTTTCTCACGATTAGATAAAATCGAAGCTCTATTCTTTAAGATCTTGTTTTTTGCTTTTGTGAGCATTCCAGTCTTATCGAGCGATTTTTTTGTTAATTCAATAATCCTACCACCATTCAATTTAGTTCTGGTTTCTAAGCCAGAAATCAAATCTAAATTTTCCGAGTTGAGTCTTTCGGTTTCCTTCAAAGATGCTTTCTTTATGTCAACTTTACCCTGCAAAAATCTTGAATTTAGCTCAATTTGTTCCGCATTAAAGTCTATTATCAATTGATTCGACTCCATAATTTTTTGATTAATATCCATCAGCCGCATATTTATATCAGACATTTCCTCGCTAATAGTAAGAACTGCAGCATTAAGTTGAGACCTATGATTTAAAAAATCCAAAGCGGCTTTTTCTTTTTGAACCTCCACAAACTTCTGCTCATTAGGGGTCTCAACTTCAAGATTAGATAGAATTGCATTCCTACTACTTAAAATCTCATCAGTATTACTGTTTGCAACCTGTCTGTTACCCACAAATGTAGCTGCATAATTACTCAAAATCATAAACCGGTTCTCTTCAATAATTGACCGAGACACATATATTGCAGCTTTATTTTTCATTACATCAGAATCAATTTTGAAGATACGTTTTTTGTTTGCCTTGAGTTTTATTTGTCCTTTTCCAATCTGGCTCATACGATTCTCCTTTTTACTATGTTAATTATTGCACGACTTTACTACTGAACCAATTTAAATTTACTTCTAACTTTATACCTTTTTCTCTTTTCAGACTTTGTTCTCTGCACCAAAAAAGTTAAAAAGTTATAGATTTTTCCATTTTATTATTTACAGACATGACGATATTTGTGTTGCTGGAATTAACGGGTGCTGCAGTTCAGCTCCGGCCGTAATTCCAAGTTGTTGCGATAAGCCCGCTGATACCTCTAAAACATATCTTATATTCTTACCGCCAAATATTGGTTCCAAACTTTCTGGCACAGTGTCGGTGACAACTGTCTCAATAATACCGTTATCGTTCGCAAAAATTATATCTAAGGGAAAGAAGGTATTCTTCATCCAAAATGTTACCTCGTGGGCCTTGTCAAAAATAAATAACATTCCCTCTGAGCGCAATATTCCTTGGCGATGCATCAACCCTTTTTTCCACTGAGCTTCGTTAAGTGCTAACTCAACAGAAAAAAGACCAAGTTGAACACCCGAATCAGCTACATATAGATGCTTAAGGTCACAATTATCTTCTGAAAATAAGACAGTTGGTGTGAAACTAATAAGTAAAGTAATAGTAACTATTTTTTTGAAAAAATCAGTTAGCGACTATATGCCCTCCAATACTTGTGGCTCATCCCAAGCGTAAACAGCCCCCGCCATTTTACCTCTAGGCCCGTCAACAATTTGAATAACAAGAGCTTCTCCCGGTTGTAAATCTGAAAAACCATAATGCCTAAGTACTTCCATGTGCAGAAAAATATCCTCACTTGATCTAAATACATTTGCAAAACCAAATCCCTTCGTTTTGTCAAACCATTTAACTCTTGAGGGAAGCAATTCTATACCAGAAACATCTGGAAGCCCAAAATCAGTTAACTCACTTTCATCGATAATATTTGGAGGTTCTATATCAAAGATTGAAGCTACTTGTCTTCCGCGATCAGTTTCTTGCACTTCAAAATGAATAATCGTACCCTCAGTAATCGAACCACGCCCAAAATTTCTCAACACATTTGAATGTAACAAAATGTCACCAAGATCGTCATCAACCAATATGAACCCGTAGCCTTTGGCTGTATCAAACCATTTAACATGACCTTTAGTTCTGGATTCCACTACAATTTATACTCCTACTTTACCTAACGTTAGTATATTAATAATAAAGCCTCAGAGCAAACAGAAATTTTAAAAGAACTATCCAAAAAGTAAGCTAATTCAAGAAATTTTAAGGAAATAATCTATTTATGATCCACTTTTGGTCAATTTTCTTTCGCTCCCAGCGAAAACGATCATGCAAACGGTTTTCTCCATCCATCCAAAACTCAATTTCTAATGGAGTAATACTGTAACCGCCCCAAAACTCTGGTCGTTTCGGATTATCTCCCTTTGACTCCTCAACTTCTTTTATCTTGTCAAGCAATATTTGTCGATTTTCTAGTATTGAACTTTGGTCGGATGCCCAGGCTCCAATACGAGATTTCAAACCTCTTTCGCTGTAATATTTATCAGAAATGTCAGGGCTTGCTTTATTAATAATACCTCGTACTCTCAATTGCCGCCTTATACTCTTCCAATGGAAAACAAGAGCGACAGTCCCAGAATTTTCAATCTCAGAAGCTTTTACCGATGAGTAATTCGTAAAAAAAACAAAGCTATCTTTGGTGATATATCTTAATAAAACCATACGCACGTTAGGCATACCATTGTTATCAACAGTAGCTAAAGCTACAGCATCAGGATCATTTATTTCGCTTTTTTGTGCTTCCGCAATCCAAGATCTTGCCAAAGAAAAAGGGTTTTGGCCTGCAAAAATTCCGTCTCTATCAACGTTAACCATCGAGTTACTCCAATTAACTATAAAATTATTTGAACAAAGAAAGATATATAACATATTATTTCGAAACTCTATGCTATATTAGCTTTTAATATTTAAATAAATGGCTTAGTTAATATATAATTTATTGTATAAGCTTAGATACTGGGATGTGAAAAAATAGTCGCATAGGTCATCCTACCTAAAAGTATTCACGAAGGCGTCTTAGAGAACACATGAAGCACAGTGCTAGTGAAACAGAAGGGATATGGTTCGATATGGGTAACCAACTTTTATCAGGTAAACGCGGTTTAATCATGGGCGTGGCCAATGACAGGTCTTTAGCCTGGGGAATTTCAAGAGCGTGCTACGACGCTGGAGCTAAACTAGCCTTCACTTATCAAGGGGAAGCGCTCGGCAAACGGGTCATTCCGCTTGCTACTCAAGTAGAGTCTGACATAATAGTAGAATGCGATGTTAGTAATATGGCATCCCTGGAAAACGTGTTCAATGTACTTGAAAAAAAATGGGGCTCATTGGACTTTCTTGTTCATGCGATAGGTTTTTCTGACAAAAATGAACTCAGAGGAAGATATGTCGATACAACTGCAAAGAACTTTGAAACGACAATGAATATCTCAGTTTTTTCTTTTACTGCTGCCGCACGATATGCCGAAAGGCTAATGCCAAGCGATGGTGGTTCTATGCTAACTTTAACTTACTATGGCGCAGAAAAAGTTTTGCCTCACTACAACGTCATGGGGGTTGCCAAAGCAGCCCTTGAAGCCTCTGTAAAATATCTAGCTATGGATTTAGGGCCAAAAAATATCAGAGTAAATGGCCTCTCAGCAGGAACTGTAAAAACACTTGCAGCCTCAGGAATTGGTGACTTTCGCTATATAATGAAATGGAACGAACTTAATTCTCCACTTCGAAGAAACGTTACTCAAACTGAAATTGGTAACAGCGCACTATACTTGCTATCAAATTTATCGTCGGGAGTAACCGGAGAAACTCTTCATGTAGATGCAGGGTATCACATCGTGGGTATGAAAGCAGAGGATGCACCAGACATAGACGTTGTCACGAAAAGAAAATAGGAGAACAGTAGGAATATCTTATGGAACGACTGCCACATGAAAAAGGGTTTCATATTTCATGGGATCAAATCCACCGCGATAGCAGAGCGCTTGCCTGGAGGCTTGAAAAGAAAGGCCCTGTCAAAGGACGCTGGAATTCTATTGTTGCTATCACTCGGGGAGGCATGGTACCGGCCATGATAATTGCAAGAGAGCTCAATGTTAGGGTCGTCGACACTATTTCCGTTAAGTCTTACAACCATCAATCTCAAGAAGAAGCTCAGATCTTAAAAACTCCAGATACAGATCTTATCAAGAATGGTGAAGGAACTCTTATAATAGATGATCTCGTCGACAGTGGGAGAACACTTGAAATAGTGCGCCAAGCTTATCCAAATGCACATTACGCCACAATTTATGCAAAGCCAAAGGGAAAACGATTAGTTGACGTATTCGTTACAGAAGTTAGTCAAGACACCTGGATTTTCTTTCCCTGGGATATGGCGCTACAGTATGTTGAGCCATACGAAAATGAAGAGTAAGATTAGAACATATGAAACCGTGTGTCAAAACTAGAATGCTATCAAAAGTATACCAATCTACAGAAGATTACGAATTCGTTCAAAACCCATATCCGTTTTATGAAAAAATAAGACAAAAATCAGAATTAGTTTATTGGGAAGACTATCACCTTCCTTGCACAGGAAGCTATAGCCTAGTGAATAGCCTACTCAGAGATAAACGATTTGGAAGAAGACCGCCCAAAGGTTTTTTTAGTAATATTCCAGATGGAACTAGACCCTTTTTTGAAATTGAAGAGTGCTCGATGTTGGAACAAGATCCCCCTTATCATACAAAATTGCGAGCCTCTGTTTTACATTATTTTACCAAGAATAAAATAAAAGCTATCGAGACCGAAATTGAAGCTCTTGCAAATCAGCTGCTTGATCAAATTTCTTCAGGTAGAACTGACATCTTAGAAAATTATGCCCGCAAAATACCCGTTATAGTGATTGCTAGGATGCTAGGAGTTCCAGAATCAATGTGCGATCAGCTTCTGATTTGGTCTAATAACATGGTAGGGATGTATCAAGCTAACAGGACGAAAGACATTGAAGCTAAAGCTGTCGAGTCCGCATTAGATTTTTCAAAATACCTCAAAACATTAATATTAGAAAAAAGAAAATTTCCTTCGAAAGATATTATCTCTAACCTTCTCATAAATTCGGAGTTCCAAGAATCTTTGTCAGACAAAGAAATTATAACTACATCAATTTTATTACTTAATGCTGGACATGAAGCGACTACACATACCATCGGAAATAGTATAAAAACTATTCTCGAACTAGAAATTCCTTTTAGCCATCTAAAAAATCAACCAGTGCTGGCTATCGAAGAGTTACTGAGGTTCGACCCACCGTTACACTTATTTACAAGATATGCGCTCAACGATTGTTTAATACAGGATTATAAATTTACTGAAGGGTCAAAAGTTGGACTTCTCCTAGCTGCAGCCAATCGTGACCCTAAAGTTTTTACAAAGGCATCAAAGTTTTGTTTCAATCGACATGAAAGACCTCATCTGTCTTTCGGAGCAGGCATTCACTTTTGCCTAGGTGCGCTCTTAGCAAAAGCAGAAATGGCTGTCGCAATAAGAGTATTAATCGAACGTCATCCAAAAATCAAATTAAGCGGGAAACCGGAATTTTCAAACAAATACCATTTTCACGGTCTTAAAAGCCTTTATGTTGAAATATAAGAAGTATTGTTGGAAAAAGCAAAAGTATGTCTACAATACGAGGATATAATGGCTAAAACTTGCACTACTCGACTGACAGATTTAAAACAACTTATGAAAAAACTCAGAGACCCTTTAGATGGATGCGCCTGGGATCGCGAACAGACTAGTGAGACACTCACAAAATATTTGATTGAAGAATGCTACGAAGTTGTAGCAGCGATTGAAAATGGAAACCAAAATGAATTACTAGAAGAACTAGGTGATTTATTGCTGCAAATAATTTTTCAAGCTCAGATCGCTGAGGAAAGGGAACTGTTTTCTTTAGACGACATTATAGATACAATTTATAACAAACTAATACATCGGCATCCTCATATATTTGGAACTACTAAATTCAAACTAAGTGCGAAAGAGCAAGCTCAGAACTGGAACAGGATAAAAGCCGAAGAAAGGAGCAAAAAGACGCCTGCAGCTGAAAGCCTGCTACATGACATTTCTGACTCTCTCCCTGCAATACAAAAGTCTCTAAAAATTCAAAATAGAGTAGCCGAGATCGGTTTTGATTGGGATAATTACACTGACGTAATAAAAAAAATTTATGAGGAAATTAATGAGCTTTCAGAGGCGATAGATCTTGAAAATGAAGAAAACATAACAGACGAATTTGGGGACATACTTTTTACACTTATAAATTTAAGTCGCCACATAAAGATTGATCCTGAAACAGCGCTTCGAAATGCAAATAAGAAGTTTGCAATACGGTTTTCAAAACTTGAAGAACTTTTAAAAGCTGAAAAAACCTCATTCACAGATCTTAGCTTCAAAGAAATGAACAGCTATTGGCTGCTAGCTAAACAAAAAGTGTAAAATTTGAATGTCTAAATCTAAAATCCTAGCCCCCAAATTGTAATAAGCCTAAATTATCTTGTAATTTTATTTTATAGAATGCTAAATGAAAATCTATTTTAAGAATATTTGGTTCGGAGGGTTCTTTTTAAAAGCGACATTAAATGAAAAACGATAGCATTGAGAATAGATGTCAAGCCGCTGGCTTGAAAATGACAGAGCAGCGTAGGATAATTGCCAGAGTTATCGAAAATTCAGCTGACCACCCCGACGTCGAGGAACTTCACTCGCGTGCGCTAGTATCTGACTCCGCTATCTCGATTGCTACCGTTTATAGAACTGTCAAACTCTTTGAAGAGTCAGGTATTCTTGATAAGCTAGAGTTCGGAGATGGTCGCGCACGGTATGAAGACGCAGAGAGAGATCACCATGACCATCTAATTGATGTTCAATCAGGTGAAGTTATAGAGTTTGTAGATAAAGAAATTGAAAAACTGCAGGAGAAAATTGCCAAAAGATTAAACTATAAATTACTTGGCCACAGACTCGAGCTCTATGGTTCAAAATTGAATTCGAAAAAGAATATGGAGTAATAATCGTGAGCACAATCTCTGAAATAGTTGCAAGAGAAATTTTAGATAGTAGGGGATTGCCTACAGTTGAGGTTGACGTCAAATTAAGCGACGGCTCTTTTGGAAGATCGTCGGTGCCCTCCGGGGCATCCACCGGAGCCTACGAGGCAATAGAGAAACGCGATGGCGACATTAATCGTTATCTAGGGAAAGGTGTCTTGGGTGCCGTAAAATCAATTAATTTTGAAATTTCTGATGCGTTAGTTGGTAAAAGCACCTGCTATCAGACACATATAGACGAAATTCTAATTGACCTTGACTCGACAGAAAATAAAAGCCGCTTAGGTGCCAATGCAATATTGGGTGTATCGCTGGCCATTGCAAAAGCAACTGCCAAAAGTTTCCAACTACCACTCTATAAACATCTAGGTGGTGAAGGCTGTCAAAATATACCTGTTCCAATGATGAATATTCTAAATGGAGGGCAGCACGCAAATAACTCTATTGATATTCAAGAGTTTATGATTATGCCAGTAGGTGCGCCAACTTTTGCAGAGGCCTGCCGTTCATGCTCGGAAATTTATCACTGCTTGCGTTTAAATTTAAACGAACACGGCTATAGTACAGCTGTTGGCGACGAAGGAGGCTTTGCTCCTAATTTGCCGAGCAGCCGGCATGCTCTCGATTTTTTACTCCATGCAATAGAAAAATCCGGCTACTCGCCCAAAAACGATGTTCTCCTCGCAATAGATTGTGCTTCAACTGAATATTTCTTCGAAAGTAGGTATGAAATGGAAGGAGAAAAATTGAGTATGACTTCCGAAGAACAGGTTGATTTTTTAGTTGATTTAACAAGAAATTATCCAATTTTTTCTATAGAAGACGGAATGGCAGAAGATGATTGGAAAGGCTGGAAACTTTTAACCGACAAATTAGGAGACAAGTGTCAACTAGTTGGCGACGACCTTTTTGTTACCAACACAAAAAGGTTAACAAAAGGAGTGCAAGACAAAATTGCAAACTCTATTTTGATAAAATTAAATCAAATAGGGACTCTAAGCGAGACTATGGATGCCATTAAAATGGCTCATCAAAAAAATTATTCCACGGTGGTATCTCATCGATCTGGAGAAACTGAAGATACGACAATTGCTGACTTAGCAGTAGCTACTAATAGTAACCAAATTAAAGCTGGTGCCATAAGTCGCTGCGATAGAACTGCTAAATATAATCAATTAATCAGAATTGAACAAGAACTGGGTTCAGATGCCGTTTATCAAGGCAAAAGTATTCTTAAGGAAAGGTAGAGTTTTTATTTTTGTAAGAGGTTTAGAGTGAATAAAATAGACTGCGAAATATATTTAATAGTCCCTGCTTCTGAACTAACAGAAACTGATATTTCAAAAATATCTAGATTAGTAAATATGAGAAACGTACCTTGCATTAGAATAAAAAGTGAAGGCTTGTCTGATAAAGCCTTGAACAGAAATATTAGAAAAATGAAATTTTTTTCAACTATTTGTGAGACTAAAATAATTCTAGATAATAGAATTGACCTGGTGAAAGAAAATGAGATTGACGGAATACATTTTACTTATGGAACCTACTCCATAAAAGAAGTTCGCACCACTCTAGGAGAAAACAAAATTATCGGAATATCATGTGGTTTTTCAAAACATATTGGACTAAAAGCAGGCGAAAGCGGAGCCGATTACGTGGCTTTCAGTTCAAATGGTATAAAAGGCCAATCAGCCAACCTCAGTCTTAATACTGACCTTTTTAAATGGTGGTCGGAGTTTATTGAGGTCCCCTTGGTCGCTGAGCATATTTTTTCAAATTCTGAAATCGAAGTTCTGTCGGAGTATGTTGACTTTTTAAGTCTCGAGTTTAATTTTTGGGAAATTTAAATTTAGCGGGGTCAATTTTTCTGAGATACATTTTTTTAAATAGGAGCCTTATCGACGAAGCGACGCTCTGATGATTTTTTCCGCCTCCTTAGCCAATTTTTTTCGATCGTTGATTTTAGTAGCACTAATTGGACTATTAAAAGTTAAAATAATATCGCCTTTTTTCCAAGAGCCTACCACTGAAATTAGATGGTTTATTAAACTCATTTCACCCCACCAACCATAAAAATCTTTCGGCTTACCTTTTGGAGCTGAATAAAAAATTGATACGGGTTGAATGAAAGTTTCGAGACCAGACAGCTTATTATACTGAATAAATATTTCAAACAGTGATGATTTAAATGGAAGTACCCTCAAACCATCTGAACTAGTTCCCTCAGGAAAGAGACAAAGTCGTTCAGATTTTTGCAAACGCACCAACAATTCTTTTTGATGATCTTTAACCGACAAAGTTTTTCTTTCTATGAAGTGCGTATCAACAAGCCGCGCCAGAAATCCAAATGCAAACCAGGTTTTTACCTCTAACTTAGACACAAATATAATATCGCAAACGCTTTGAATAACGAGAATATCTAGCCATGAAACATGATTTAAAACAATAGCACTAGTTTTAGAAACATCTTCTCCAACAATCTTCAATCTTATTCCACAAAAAAAAAGTGCAGTCCGAGACCACAATTTTCTTATAAATTTATGAACCACTTCTATACCTGTCAACCTACTTTGAAACCTAAAGATCAGGTAAAAAATAATAGCAAGGCTAGTAATTAATATGAATGCACTGAGCCTAAATACTGCAAGAGAATATAATAAAAGCTTCGGCAAATTTTAGATCCTTAAATGTGTAAGATATTCAGATATGAGAGGTCCCGTTTGTGTATTTTTTATAACGATCAATAATTAATTTTGTATCCATAATAAGGCCTACATCAATTGTGTTAAATGCATAATCGATGAAAGCTCCATTTCCTACCCCACCGCCCAGTTTGACATAAGACTTTATAAGCGAGGGTATTTGATTCATAGCTTCTAGGTCACTAAATTCTTCTTCAGGAATTAAATCCATGTTTAAAAAGCTATGGGGCAAAGCATTTATTCGAACATTTTCTGGCGCTCTAAACTTATGATGTAAAATGCTCAATCCTTTCGCAAACCTCGCTGGATCTATTCCCGGAAAAGACGCCACCCCAAACAATAGCTCTATTCCTTTCTCGGCTACATATTTTATAAGTGCATCCCACATTATGAATAAACCAAAGCTAGTTCTATACTGCTTCGCGATACAAGATCTTCCTATCTCTAAACAGTTTTTTCCTGACATTTGAAGTAGGCTCAAATCATATTCTCGAGCTGAGTAAAACCCAATTCCGTCAGAAGCCCGTTGACTATCCATTAGTCTATAAACTCCTACAACTTCACCATCTGTCAAAGTAGAGCTTTTATTCTTATCAATTAATAAAAGATGATCACAATAGTTGTCGTAACAATCTGTCTCGATCTCAAGAATCCTCTGATCTGGCGGAACATTTGCGCCCAGTTCGTCTACAAAAACTGAATACCTAAGCTTTTGAGCAGCCAAAATATCGCTGGTTGTTTCTGCTAACCTAACTTCAAACAAACTTTTATCAGTTGTCATAACAAAACCTGCCTATTATTTGATACAAAAAAGAAGAGAAACATATATAATTACAGTAAATTAAGCCTTTTCCTAAAACGATCAGCTTTTTCTTGATAGTTAAGTGCAGACTTCAAAAGACCTGCCTGCTCCGAAATTGAAAGCATCCGAACTATTTTTCCAGGCCTTCCTACTACCAATGAACCCGAAGGTATAACTTTCTTCTCTGGTATTAGTGCTCCAGCACCTATCAAACAGTTATCCTCTATGATAGCACCATTCAAAACTATAGCCCCCATTCCAACCAAAGAATTATCGCCAATTGAACAACCATGCAATATCGCTGAATGACCGATAGTACAGTTTCTACCAATATTCAACGGAAAGCCAAGATCTGTATGCAAAACGCAGTTTTCTTGAATGTTGCTTCCATGACCAACCGATATTTCTTCGTTATCGCCTCTAAGAACCGCACCATACCAAATTGAAACCTTTTCAGCCAAAACCACCCTACCAATAAGGACTGAATTGTTTGCCAGCCAGATATCCTTACTTTCCGGCAAAGAAGGGAATTTATCCTCGAATTGATAAATATAATTCATTTTAGTAGCATTTCAAATTCTTCATCAAGTTCCTTAACAAATCCAACCAGCGTTGACCTTCGTTTCCGTCTAAGCCTTTCCGCAAATAAAATATTTCGTATCTCGCCTACAACTTGTGCAAAATTATCATTGATCAATACATAATCATACTCAGCCCAATGACTAATTTCAGACTTTGACTGACCCATTCTATGTTTAATAGTTTCAGGGGAGTCCAAGCCTCTTTTTGACAACCGTTTTTCAAGCTCTTTTATTGTTGGCGGTAGTACAAAAATTGATACAACGTGATCTCTAAACTCTGAATTCCTTATTTGCGTCCCACCCTGCCAATCAACATCAAACAATACATCGGTATCTTTTTCTAAAAAAAGCGCAACAGACTCCTTTGGCGTACCGTATTTATATCCAAAGACCTCAGCATACTCTAAAAGCTTTCCCTTTTCGATCATACTATTAAAATCATCCTCAGAAGTAAAAAAGTACTCTTTTCCTTCCGTCTCTCCATCTCGAGGCTGCCTAGTAGTCACAGAAACAGAAAACCTTACACGGGTATCGTCTTCCACCAACTTCTTAGCTAAACTAGATTTTCCTGCTCCAGACGGTGAAGAAAGTATTATTAAGAGGCCATCACCATTTAAGGCACTACTCAACATTTATACTCCTGTTTTATAAATTAATATTAAACCATTAAAGCACTCTTTTTAAAATCAATTCAAAACAAAAAAATAGTTTCCATTTATTTTTTTATCCTTTTTTGTAGCTCTTCAGCAACTAAAAATGATAGCTCTAATGATTGACTAGCATTAAGTCTTGGATCGCAAGCAGTGTGATACCTTGAGGAAAGATCATGATCTCTAATTTCCTGAACTCCACCAGTGCATTCAGTAACATTTTTTCCAGTCATTTCAATATGAACGCCACCTGGAAAGGTTCCTTCGGATTTGTGAACAGCAAAAAACTCCTTGACTTCAGACAAAACTTTGTTGAAAGGCCTGGTTTTATAACCGTTTGACGCTTTTATCGTGTTCCCATGCATTGGATCACATGACCAAACAACATTTCTACCTTCTTTTTCAACAGACCTAATAAGTTTGGTAAGGTGCCTTTCAACATTACCAGAGCCAAAGCGCGTGATCAAGGTAAGCCGCCCTGATTCATTTAGCGGATTTAATCTTTCAATAAGCCGTAGTAAGTCTTCTACCGTCAGAGAGGGCCCGCATTTCAAGCCCAATGGGTTCTGAACACCCGAACAAAATTCTACGTGAGCTCCATTTAGCTGCCTGGTACGATCACCGATCCAAATCATATGGCCGGATCCGGCTATCGGTAGATCTGTTGTACTATCTATTCTACATAGAGCCTCTTCGTATTCTAATAAGAGAGCCTCGTGGCTTGTATAAAAATCAACAGTATGCAAGGTAGACGTACCAGACGATGATACACCAGCTGCAGTCATAAAATCTAATGACTCTGATATTTTATCTGCTAATTCGGAGAAGGCTGAGTGCTCTTTTGCGTTCAATGTACTCTCCAATGTCCATGAATGTACCCTACTGATATCAGCAAAACCACCGCTTGAGAATGCTCTCAACAAGTTTAATGATGCTGCTGACTGAGTATAAGCTTGAAGCATTCGGTTTGGATCTGGAGCACGAAGCGTCATATCCGGATCAATTGAATTAATAATATCTCCTCGGTAGGAGGGCAAAGTTAACCCATTTATTTCTTCAACTGAAGAAGACCTTGGCTTAGCAAATTGACCCGCCATTCTCCCTATTTTAACAATCGGCTTTTTTCCACCAAAAGTAAGAACAACAGCCATCTGAAGCAACACTTTATAAGTATCTCTGATCAAATCAGCGCTAAACTCATCAAAACTCTCAGCACAGTCACCACCCTGCAGCAAAAAAGCTTTACCTTTTGAGACTTCCGCTAACTGGCTTTTTAACTTACGGGCTTCTCCGGCAAAAACTAATGGCGGATAACTTCCCAATCTTTGTTCAACTTTTTTCAGCGCCCTAAAATCTGAATAATCAGGCATTTGAATTCTATCTTTTTTTCGCCAATCAGATTTTTTCCATACTCCTGACATTTTATACTCCCTCTTCGATTGCAGACCGTATAAGCTATAAATTAAAAAAAGACTAGAGTATCAATATAATAAAAAAGAGAAAAAATTATCTTGAAAGAAATTTTGTATTGACGTTTTGAAATTTATTACTACTGACTGTAAAAAATGGACAACATAAAAAACATGCAATTTAAAGTAAACTTTTCTAGCAAGCCATCGGCTGAAAATGACTCTCCAGATTTTTGTAGAGAAAAAAAATTTGTATTTGTTCTAGTCAATAACTTCTCTTTGATTGCTTTCGCTAGTGCAATTGAGCCTCTAAGATTAGCAAACCACATGGCACCTAGCACGATTTTTTCGTGGAAACTACTAGCCGTCTCTGACACTAAAGTCTGCTGCTCGAATGGAACTTTAGTAAAATGCAATAGTCTCCTCGAGGAGGTACATAGAGATACCACCATTATTCTTTGCGGTGGGACAAATATTAAGAAAGAAGCTTCTCGTGAACTTCTTTCCTGGTTAAGGCGACAATCAAGAAAGGGAATGGATATCGGTGGAATTTGTACTGCTACACATATACTAGCCATGGCAGGGCTATTAACTGATAAAAAATGCACGATACATTGGGAAAATAGAGACTCATTTGCTGAGGACTTCCCTGATAACGAATTAACTTCCACAATTTATACTATTGATGGAAATCGATTTACTGCTGCTGGCGGAACCGCTTCAGCAGATCTTTTACTTAACCTTATCGGAAAAGTATATGGAGTAAAACTAGCTAATTCAGTTGCAGACCAAATGATTCATACGTCCATTCGCACAGAAAAGGACGACCAGAGACTATCAATACCCACACGCATTGGTGTCCGACATCCTAAATTGTCGAAGGTATTAGAGCTTATGGAGAATACTTTAGAGGAACCAGTATCGCCTTCAAAGCTAGCTGAAAGTGTAGGCCTCTCAACACGTCAACTAGAAAGGTTATTCCGAAGATATCTCAATAAATCCCCTAAGAGATATTATATGGAGTTACGATTACAGAAATCTCGAAATCTTCTTCTCCAAACAAATATGACTGTTATTAATGTAGCCTTAGCCTGCGGGTTTTCATCACCATCTCATTTTTCCAAATGCTATAGGAACCACTTTTCAAACACTCCATATAGGGAGCGGGGGACTCATTATAAATAAGCCAAAAGTCTATTCTTGATAAGTCCTTGGTGCCCGAGGAGAGACTCGAACTCTCACGCCCGTGAAGGCGGCGGATTTTGAATCCGCTGCGTCTACCATTCCGCCACTCGGGCACTCTCACCGGAATAATCATAATTAGTCTGGCAGTCAATTATAGTTTTGCCTAAAAGTAGTTTTAACTTATAGTCTAGCCAGTTTACACGGAAGGTATTTTCACTTGCTCCTAAAACTCTATAATCGCGTTATTCACGCCGCTCAAAAACCATATGCCCCAATGTTCTTGGCAGTAATTTCTTTTTTCGAATCATTTATTTTTCCCATACCGCCAGATATTGCGCTAGTACCTATGTGCTTAGCAAATAAAAGGAAATCGTTTCTATATGCCACCATAACAACCATTGGATCAGTTCTTGGTGGGATCATCGGTTATTTAATTGGCTCAGCTCTTTGGTCTAGCTTTGGATCTTATCTAATTAATTTTTACGGATATTCTAAAGAAATTGCGTCCTTTAAAGACTTATACAATGAACATGGATCTTTTATAGTTCTGGTGGGCGGACTGACACCGGTGCCGTACAAAGTTGTAACTATCTTGTCCGGAGTTACTGGCCTATCTTTCTCTGTATTTGTTACTCTTTCATTTCTATCTCGCGGATTACGATTTTTTTTTATAGCATTTTTAATTTATATTTTTGGTGATAAAATCAATCTATTGATAACACGCCACATAAACATTATATTCTTGTCTACTCTCTTAATTATGCTAGGAGGCTATCAAGTATTCGTAAAATGATCACATTAGTAAAACTAAAAATATCTTTCGTACTTCTTTCTTCAACTAGTTTGCTACTAATCGCATTTTATTTCCAATATTTCGAGAGTTTATATCCCTGCAAACTATGTGTTTTGCAACGTGTCCCACATGTTTTATCCGTAATTGTGTCTACAATTTATTTATTAAGACCAAACAACGGGGTTAAACCTATTTTCCTACTCGGCTGTTTTATGCTCAGCGGGACCTTTCTTTCCGGATACCATTCAGGAATAGAATTAAACTTTTGGAATGGTTTTTCTAGCTGCACTGGTATAAAAAATATCCAAACACTGTCCCCAGAAAATCTGCTAGAGAAAATTTTAGAAACACCAGTAACGAAGTGTGATGAAATATTATGGTCTCTCTTTGGTATGTCAATGGCCACATGGAACTTTTTTATTTCAATAATATTATTAGTAGTAGTAATTCTCGCTTTCAAAAATCAAAGAAACTTTGAATCGATTAACTCCGAGTCCCAGTAAAGAAAGTCTTGCCAACTATCATGAAGATAGTTTGGTGGGAATTTTCGACCATTATTCATCAATTTTTCAGGGCTCGGTTTCACCGGCTGCCGCATAATTTTCATACCTGCAGATTTTATATCTTTAGCACCTTTTTTCAAATTACAGGAACCGCAAGCTGCAACAACATTTTCCCAACTTGTTTTACCACCTCGACATTTGGGCACAACATGGTCAAAAGTTAATGAACCTCCAGCCCCACAATATTGGCAAGCAAACTCATCACGCAAGAATAGGTTAAACCGAGTAAACGGAGTCACAGCTGACCTACTAACATACTCTTTCAAAGCTACTACGGAGGGAATATTAATTGACATTGATGGAGAATTTACTTTTTCGTCATAAACTGCTACCACATCTACCCTATCTAAAAATGACGCTTTAACCGCTTCCTGCCAAGTCCAAACCGATAATGGAAGATACGATAGGGGTCTGTAGTCCGCATTTAAAACTAATGCTGACACCTTATGAGAATGAGTTCGCCGGTCAAGGTTTGGTTCAAAATATTCTTGTAACATCAGTTCTCATATTTACTTGCACTAACCGAGTTGTCATAATTCTCCATATATAGTAACTTATCTGTTATTCCACTTTCTATCGAAAAATTTATTCGAATTATTAATGATAACTGAAGATTCAGAGAGTTAAAGCGTAATATTGACTAACCTAAAGATACACTTATTTAAAGAGTCTCCTTCATGAATCTTACAGACTCCTGCAAGCCTTCAGGAGATATCCCATGGCCAAGGTTGTCACATAATAGAGTTTTTACATCTATTTCAAAAGACTCTAAAATGCGTTTAGCTTCTTCCATGCTGCTAGCAGGAACGACCTCATCCTGCGCCCCGTGAATAAGCAAAATGGGGCATTTGGATATGAAGCCTTTATTTAGATTTTCTGACTCGATCAGGGATCCTGAAAAACCTATAATCCCAGCCAAACTTTTTGCTTGTCTAAGACCAATATGCAAACCGATCATTGTTCCCTGCGAAAATCCAAACAAAATTGTAGATTCATACTTAATATTTTCTTGCTTTAAAACAAAATCAATCCAAATATTTAATTCAACAGATGCTTCCGCCACGCCGGCCTGATATTCGCTTTTAGAGCAACCGTCAATCCATGGTATCTGGAACCACTGAAATCCATTTGGAGAGCCACTACATTTTTTAGGTGCGTCAGGAGCCAGAAATACTGTATTAGGAAAATAATTTTGAAGTGAATCCGCAATGTTTATCAGGTCTAAACCATTGGCGCCATATCCGTGCAGAAAAATAACGCAGGACTTTGCCTTTTTACTTTTCGCCTCCCGTCGTTCATAATTTAAGCTCTTTTTCAAAATAATTTCCTCTCAAGCATAATATTAACTATCTCTATACATTTTTACACGTCAAGATACTTAATCTTACCAATTTTAATCTAAGTTGGAAACTAATATTAAACTCGCTGCACTCCTCTCTCCATTTTTGCTTCTTGACTTTACTTACAAGCTAAAAGTAGTTCAGCAGCTAAATTTTTTTTATAATGACAAGTTTAGATAACAAGAAGCTTTTCGTAAGAAGAGAGAGTGCAAACCTTTGCTTTAAAATTACTTTAGGCGATTTCCTTGCGGCTTTTAAAATTTTTAAACAAGAAAATGCAGGTAATGCTGCCAAAAGCGCACTGTCTTGAACGCTTGTTTGTTGTGAGCGAGCCTCGTAAAATAATTTAATCGAGGTTTCAGCTAATTCCTGTAAAGCAAATTCCCTTGAAGTTGCACACTCGCGAAATGTTTTAATCAGAGAAGGGCATTTACCTTCTTTACAGCAAAATAGTGGCTGGCGCTGTGCAGCATACAGATCTGGAAGCGCAGAAATTAAGCTCGAAACTCCAAAGCAGAAACCAATTTTTTTTATAAAAGAAATAGAACAATCGCTAGGGTCTTTGCACAAAATACGTAAAGCAAGTTCCATTAAAGCTCCTGAGGTATCTCTCAAATACTTCTTCTGCGCTTCAACCCCCGAGTGTGGTTCGCAATAAATATCGAAACGCCTGGACTCAATTATTTTTAAAAAAAGATTTTTCGGTAAATTATGCTTAAAAATTAAGCTTTTTAGAGGCTCTATAACCTCGTGGCTGCAATATGTATCGGCAGATAGATTTTCAATAAATTCATACCACCATAGTAATTTAATTTCAGCGATATCAGGGTTTGTGGTCACCCATGGTATCCTCGCAATTTCAATATTAAATGCGTATATTGGAAATAACCTCTCACGAATAGCAAGAGGCGTCGCCATTACTGAATAAAAAATATCCCGGTCAGCAAAATAGACAATTCGTGCACAGTTACTTAGACTCAAACTGGATTTACCTTTTCTCGCAACAACTTCCAATTTATTGAATCAATCAAGGCTTGAAAACTTGCATCAATTAGATTTGCCGAAACTCCAACAGTCGACCATCGTAATCCATTACTATCCTCACTATCAATTATAACCCGGGTTACAGCTCCAACTCCTCCGGAAGTTATTCTAACCTTAAAGTCGACTAATTTCATATCATCAATAATTGACTGATAGGGGCCCAAATCTTTGGCTATAGCCTTTGCCAATGCGTTCACTGGTCCTCTGTCCGACCCCTCTTTATCCATGCTCTCTGAAACAGACAACATCTTGGTTGTGCCAATTTGAATAACAACTACTGCTTCAGACAAGGTCACACTCTCATTATACTTGTTTTTTCTGCGTTCCGTAATAACTCTGTATCGCTTGACTTTAAAAAAAACTGGCATAATCGATAACATTTCTCTTGCAAACAGCTCAAAGGATGCGCCTGCCACATCATAGATGAAGCCTTCTGCTTCTTTCCTTTTTATCTCTCTAAGTATATCTTCAAGTACAGTTTCGTGGTTCTGTACTTTAATTCCTGCCTCATTTAACCGTTTAATAAGGTTTGACTTTCCAGCCTGATTAGACATTGGCACTACTCTCTGATTCCCAACTAATTCCGGATCAATGTGCTCATATGTTTTTGGACTTCTAGAAACTGCACTTGCGTGAAGTCCAGACTTGTGAGTAAATGCTGAAGCGCCGACATATGGTGCACTAGCATAAGGTATTCTGTTTAATATATCATCCAGAACCCGAGAAATTTTTGTTATATTTGGTAGGTTTCTTTTTGAAATATTCAGATCAAAATTATCAGAATATGGCTTCTTTAAAATTAGCGTAGGAATGAGAGACACCAAATCGGCATTACCACATCTCTCACCTAAGCCATTTAATGTTCCCTGTATTTGACGAACCCCTGCATCTACTGCCGCCAGAGAGTTCGCTATAGCATTACCTGTGTCGTTATGAGCATGTATTCCCAAGAAATCCTTGGGAATACCACTCTCGATAACTCCCTTTACTATCTCATATACTTCCTGTGGTAAGGTTCCACCGTTAGTATCGCACAAAACAATCCACCTTGCTCCAGCCTTAAATGCAGCTTTAACAGTTTTCAACGCATAATTTGAATTACCTTTATACCCGTCAAAGAAGTGCTCTGCATCAAACAAAGCTTCCTTATTTTTTACCTTTACTCTACTAATGGACTTTGCAATGTTTTCAAGATTTTCAATTAAATTAACTCTCAGCGCTTCAGTAACATGAAAGTCATGGGACTTGCCCACCAAGCACACGCTTGATGTTTCTGAATTTACAACTGTCGACAACACATCGTCATTCTCGACAGACATACCTGCCCTCTTTGTCATACCGAAGGCTACGAGCCTAGAGTATTTCAGGATGGGAAGCTGGGAAAAAAAGACACTGTCTATTGGATTAGCTCCGGGCCAACCACCCTCAATATAATCAACTCCCAGCGAGTCAAGTGCCTGACAAAGCTTCTGCTTATCCTCAACCGAAAATTGCACCCCTTGGGTTTGTTGACCATCTCTCAAGGTTGTATCATACAAATAAATTTTTTCTTTAATCATCTTAACGCCTCCAATTTTTTTTCATCGAAAGTCGACGTCAATTCCCATTTAACTCCGTTCTCAGTATCTTCAATATTTATACCTGCATCAATCAACGAATTCCTAATTTGGTCAGCTTTTTCATAATTCTTTTGTTCCCTCGCAGTTACTCTCTCGTTAAGCAATTGTTTAATAAATTTAGTATTAGAATGTTTTAAGTAATCCTGAGTACCTATTTTGAGGGAATCTTTAAAACTAAACCCCAACAACTTAGCGCATGCTAAGAGCTGAGGCCACTTTCCATCACTTGCTAGCCTATGAAGTTCAGTAATCCCTTTAGGCGTATTAAGGTCATCAAAAATAGCATCTAAAAAGTGTTGATCTATGTCCTCAGATTTTTTAATTCCCGCAATATTTTTTTTCCATTTATTTATAGTAGCTTCCACTTCCTTAACTCTACTATTTGTCCAATCTAGTGGCTGCCTATAGTGTGTTGACAGCAGAACAAACCTAATCGTATCCCCACATATTCCAGCCGAAATCAGGTCTCTAATTGTAAAATAGTTTCCTGCAGACTTTGACATTTTTTTACCCTCCACCTGAAGAAAGCCATTATGCATCCAAAAATTTGCAAACTTCTCATTCGGATAGGCACAGGCACTCTGAGCCAGCTCATTTTCGTGATGGGGAAAGACAAGATCAATTCCACCTCCATGAATATCAAGGCTCTTCCCTAATATTTTTTTAATCATTGCTGAACACTCAATGTGCCAACCAGGCCTACCACGACCCCATGGACTATCCCAGCCTGGCGTTTTGTCATCAGACGGCTTCCAAAGAACAAAATCGATAGGGTCTTTTTTACTCTCTAAAATTTCGACTCTAGATCCAGAAATCATATCTGATCTCGACATCTTTGAAAGTAATCCATAGCTGGTGAAGCTTTTCACCGAAAACATAACATGCCCGGCATTGTCAACGTAAGCATTGCCATTTTTCAAAAGAACTAAAATCTGATCAATCATTTCAGCTACATACTCGGTTGCGCGCGGAGAAAAGCTTGGTTCCAAAGCGTTAATGTATGTCATGTCTTTATTGTACCAATCGATTGTCTCATTGGTAATTTCTCTAATCGTTTTTCCCGTCTGTGAAGATTTAAAATTAATTTTATCATCTATATCGGTGAAGTTTCGGACATACACGACGCTTGATGAACCATAAATATGCCTCAAAACTCTGAACAGAAGATCAAAAACAACGACAGGCCTAGCGTTACCTATATGAGCCCGATCATACACAGTGGGACCACAAACATACATCTTAATGTTAGAGTCGTCCTCCGGGATAAAAACTTCTTTTAAACGAGTCTTCGTGTTATATAGTTTTAGACGCATGAAAGAACTTGCCTCAATCCTATCGTTATCTTAATTCATCGATCAGATAACATATTTCTTTTAAAAAGGGAAAATCTAATCTTAAAATTTGTCACCAAAAAGAAATAAATTTCAATACTCAAAGCCGTGTAGCTTTAATTTATTTTCTTCGAAAAATATAAAAATAATTATTGGATAATTTTTTTCATTCGGAATTCACCTGAGTATTGAAATTTGATAATAACAAAGTAAAACATACATATGCTAAAGCAACCTAGTTTACTCACACTTTACCTAATTGCAGTATTAATACCAACAACTCTCTCGACCGTAAGTTGTTCAAGGAATCAGACGTCGAACTTTTTGCAACCCATTAATGATCCATTCGAGAGGGTAAATCGTAATACTCATGAGTTTAATAAAAAAATTGATACGCTTGCTATCAAACCCGTTTCTTCTTTATACGGTGCGACCGTACCACAAATCATCCGGCTTGGTGCAGACAATTTTTATAACAACTTACAAGAGCCAAAAAGACTCGCAAATCATCTTTTTCAGGGAGAATTTATTAATGCTTCCATAGACTTAGGAAGATTTGGCTTAAATAGCACTATGGGAGTTGCTGGCGTTTTTGACCCAGCATCTTACATAAACTTGTTCTCCTCAGAAACGGACTTTGACCATACTTTTGCTTACTTCTCAATACCGACCGGGCCTTATATTGAGCTCCCATTGCTCGGCCCAAGTTCGATAAGAGGCTCTATTGGGCTTATTGCAGACTACACATTTAATCCTCTTACTTTGGCATCCGGCCCTGTGCAGCAAATAAGCCTACTAACACTTGAAGCTATTAATATCTTAAACAAGAGGTTTGAATACTCTGCAATATTTGATTCGCTACTTTATGAAAGCTCTGACAGCTATTCATCGAATAGGCGCACATACCTCGAACGCAGAAACTATACAAAATCAACTAACGATGAGATAAATCACAATCTATTTGATCCCCTAGCCGAATTCTAGCTTTTAATTAGAGTCTATCCCTCCTTTAAAAACTCGACTTCTTAATATATCTACATCTTCTATAGTGCTTAATTGATCAGCTGTATACGGACCTTTTGCGTTACTAAAAACTCTGTTCGCTTGGCGCAGTCTAGCTCGGTCAAGGGCATTCCTGATCGATCTAGCATTAGCGAAATGAGACTGGTTTCGCCTCAAGGTGATGTAACGTCGAAAAGCTTCAACAGCGGTATCCGTAAGCTTGTAACTTTGTTCCTTCAATATATTTTTTCCGATATCCAAAAGCTCATCAGTACTATAATCAGGAAATTCAATATGATGAGCAATTCTGGATCTAAATCCCGGATTACTCTCAAAAAATTTAGCCATCTTACTGCCATAGCCAGCTAAAATGACTACTAAATCGTCCCTGTTATTTTCCATCACTTGCAGCAAAATTTCTATTGCTTCCTGCCCATAATCTCTTTCATTTTCGGGTCTATATAAATAATAAGCCTCATCTATAAACAGCACTCCTCCCATAGCCTTTTTTAAGACTTCTTTTGTCTTTGGAGCCGTATGACCGATATATTGGCCAACTAAATCGTCTCGTGTCACAGATACCAGATGCCCTTTTCGAACATAACCAAGCCTGTGCAAAAGATTAGCCATCTTGAGAGCTAATGTCGTTTTACCCGTTCCTGGATTTCCAGAGAAACTCATATGTAGAGTTGGGGTCTCATTAACCAACCCCAGTTTTTTTCTGGCCTTGTCAACTATTAACAGTGCAGCAGTTTCTCTAATCCGAGTTTTAACCGGTTCCAGTCCTGTCAAAGACACATCCAATTCTTGAAGAATCTGCTTGACCCCGCTTCCTTCATAATCTTCCAAGAGATCTACCGCAACGGGTAAAGTCTTTATTTCTTCAACGCTCATCAGTAAAAATTTCCCTAAAAATTATTTATATCTATCACCTTCCGGTTTATCGGTTGAATATGGCGTAATAGAGTACCTGATAGACCTACCCTGAAGCTCTTCGCGCGAAAGACGAAAACCCTTTTCATCTTTCGGCCGATTAACCAAAAAAGACAGTCTAACCGATTCCCAGCCTGGCGTCGAATCGAAGGCTAACACCCTAATATACTTTTCACCATGAATCTTCCTACACTCATTCAACTCGAAAACAAGTGCAGCTGCATCAGGGTTATCGAACATTGGATGCCCCCACATTTCCCAATAAGTATTTCTTGGATGAGGATCATCCGTATACTCCAAGCTTACCGCCCAATTATTATCTATACAGTACTGAACCTGAGTATGAACCTGCGTATCATCCAGATCCGGCAAAAATGAAAAGGCTCCTTGTCTAAGTTTCATTTATCTTCTCCTTAAGAAGTGGTTGGCGACACGACGAAGTCTGGCGCATCAGTAGATTCATAATCAAAAGTAACACCTTTCCAAGTATCTAGAGCCTGTTTTAAGGGTGTACAATTTTTTGCGGCTCTTGCTAATATTTCAGGACCATTTTGTACATAGTCATCGCCAGCATTTCTAGCAAAAATCATGGCCTCTAATGCAACTCTATTTGCTTCAGCACCAGCTTGAATTCCTCCAGGATGACCAATAGTTCCTCCGCCAAATTGCAAAACAACGTCTTCACCTAAATACTGAATTAGTTGATGCATTTGTCCAGCATGAATGCCACCAGATGCTACAGGCATCAGCTTATTTAGTGATGCCCAATGTTGATCAAAAAATATCCCTGTTTCCAAAGACTGCGGATTATACTCTTCCCTCATAATATCATAAAAGCCTTTCGTGGTAGCCGGGTCTCCCTCAAGTTTTCCAACTACAGTACCGGCATGAATGTGATCAACACCAGCTAATCTCATCCACTTGGCTATAACTCGAAAAGACACACCGTGATTACGCTGGCGAGTATAAGTAGAATGACCAGCGCGATGAAGATGAAGTATCATATCATTATCCCTGGCCCACTTAGCCATAGATTGAATCGCAGTATATCCTATAACGAGATCAATCATAATTATAACCGAGCCCAGATCACGGGCGAACTCAGCCCTCTTATACATTTCTTCCATAGTACCTGCAGTTACATTTAAATAAGTACCCTTGACTTCTCCAGACGCAGCTGAAGCTTTATTAACAGCCTCCATACAATAAAGAAATCTATCCCTCCAATGCATAAATGGCTGACTATTTATATTTTCGTCATCTTTAGTAAAATCAAGCCCGCCTTTGAGCGCCTCATAAACAACTCTACCGTAATTACGTCCAGATAAACCGAGCTTTGGCTTAACAGTAGCGCCAAGAAGTGGACGACCGAAGCAATTTAATCTTTCCCGCTCTACCACAACTCCAGTAGCAGGCCCCTGGAACGTTTTTATATACGAAACAGGCAATCTCATATCTTCCAGTCTCAAGGCCTTTAATGGCTTAAAGCCGAACACATTACCAATGATTGAGGCGGTAAGGTTTGCGATAGAACCAGGTTCAAATAAATCTAAGTCATAAGCAATATAAGCAAAGTACTGCCCTGGAGAGTTTGGGACAGGATCCACTCTATAAGCCTTCGCCCGATATTTTTCACAGGCAGTCAACCTGTCGGTCCAGACAACAGTCCAAGTCGCCGTGGAGCTTTCCCCTGCGACAGCTGCGGCAGCCTCTACTGGATCAACCCCATCTTGCGGAGTTATACGAAATAAAGATATAATATCAGTTTCTTTAGGTTCATAATCGGGTTCCCAATAGCCCATTTTTTTATACTCTAACACTCCTGCAGAATATCTTGCTTTAGCTGATAATTTTCCGGCATCACCTGACATTTTTTATACTCCATTATTTAGACAACAAATTATTTTGTTATAGATCCCCGTTTTCGTAGCGAATTGCCATTTCATCAAGCGACATTGCGCCAACAGAGCCAGCTTTTCCCGCTGTTCCGAACCGTTCAAACCTATCTACACACAGCTTTTCCATTTCTATCATTGCAGGTAGTAAAAATTTTCTTGGGTCAAACTCAGTCAATTTTGCCTTTGCAACTTTCCGAAACTGACCAGTTATAGCCATCCTACAATCTGTGTCGATATTCACTTTCCTAACACCCGATTTTATACCTCTCTCAATTTCCTCTACTGGAACACCATATGTTTGCGGCATCTCTCCCCCGTTCTCATTAATCAGATCTTGTAAATATTGTGGAACAGAAGATGACCCATGCATGACCAAATGTGTTTTAGGCAAAAGTTTATGAATTTCCTCTATAACACTCATCGCAAGGATATCACCGTCAGGTTTTCTACTGAACTTGTAGGCACCATGACTTGTTCCGCAAGCTATAGCAAGAGCATCAACTTTTGTAAGTTTAACAAAGTCCAAAGCCTGTTGAGGATCTGTAAGCAACTGGGTCTGATCTAGCTTTCCTTTTGCTCCTGAACCATCTTCTTCACTCGCCTCACCAGTCTCCAAACTACCTAACACGCCTAATTCTCCTTCTACCGAAGCTCCTATATAATGGGCTGAGGTCGTAACCCTTGCGGTAATATCTACGTTATACTCATAATCAGCAGGAGTCTTCATATCGCTTTTTAAAGAGCCATCCATCATAACTGATGTGAAGCCGTGCCTTATTGCTGTCAGACAGGTTGCTTCATTATTTCCATGATCTTGATGCAAGCAAATAGGTATCTCGGGATACATCTCTACTAATGCCTGCACAATATGCGAAAGCATTATGTCCCCAGCATAAGCTCTTGCTCCTCTACTAGCTTGCAAAATGACTGGCGAACATGTCTTCCGAGCAGCCTTTAATATGGCCAGTCCCTGTTCCATATTGTTAATATTAAATGCTGGTACAGCAAAATCTTTTTCAGCAGCAAAGTCAAGGAGCTGACGAAGTGTTATTAATGCCATTTTTTAGCTCTCCTTATATATTTTATTGTCTTTCTAAACAATTTTTATGCATAAACCTGTTACCTAATTTAAATTTCTTAACTTGTTAAACTCTTCTTGACATACTTACTAACCTTCCTATCAGCGGTGTCAAAATTAATTGCATGGCAAGATCCAATTTTCCGCCTGGAATAACTATAGAATTAGCTCTGGTCATCCAGCTACCGTCTATCATCGAAACTAAATAGGGAAAATCTATTCCATGAGGATCCCTAAAACGAATTACTACTAGGCTCTCGTCTGGAGTTGGGATCCATCTCGCCACAAAAGGATTAGAGGTATCCACAACTGGTACTCTTTGAAAATTAATATCAGTTTCAGTAAACTGAGGACATATACAGTGCACATATGCATGCATTCGTCTCAATATTGTATCTGTAACAGCCTCAGTAGAGTAGCCTCTGGTAGCTTTGTCACGGTGAATTTTCTGTGCCCATTCTAGGTTTATAACCGGAACAACTCCAATTTTTAGGTCAGCATGCACTGCTAAGTTTACATCTTTATTTACTACTGCGCCATGAAGACCCTCATAGAAAAGTAAATCTGAACCCTCACTGGTTTCTCTCCAGTCTGAAAAACGTCCAACTTCAACTCCTAACTCTTTTGCCTCATCTTCAGTATGCGCATATCTTCGTGTCCTCGCTTTTCCAGTCTTCCCATATTCTCTAAATGTATTTTCTAATTCAGTTAAGATATTTGCATCAAGAGAGAAATGAGAAAAAGTACTGTCCCCTGATGCTGCTCTTTTATCCAACTCTGTCTTCATTTCATATCGATCAAACTTGTGAAAGGCGTCACCTTCTATTGAAACAGCGGTAACATTCTCTCTTCTAAAAATCTGATCGAAAGTGTGCTTGACGGTAGATGTTCCAGCTCCAGAAGAACCCGTTACAGAAATTATAGGATGTTTTTGACTCATTTACTTGTTCCCTCAACCCTAAACAAACCACGCTTTTTAAATAAAGGAGAAGACGCCTGATCAGGTAAAGTATGATACGCTTGCAATCGAACAACCTCATTACGAGACCCAAAAGCGAAGGGCGTACGAGCATGCAAATCAGTTGCTGGCAAATCCATGAGCGAAGAAATACAGTCTGTTGCAGCTCCCCCAGCCTGCTCGATTAAAAAAGCAATTGGAGCACACTCATAAACCATCCTTAGTCTTCCTGCTGAATAGTTTTTCCTATTGTCAGCCGGATATATAAATATTCCTCCCCGAGTCATAATTCGGTGCGCCTCTGCTACCAACGAAGCAATCCACCTCATATTAAAATTTGTACCTCTGGGTCCAGTATCTCCAGCATTACTATCCTCAATATAGGTTTTCATTGCTCGTGACCAATGCCTTGCATTTGAGGCATTTACAGCATACTCTTTAGTATCTTCAGGGATCCTTGTATTTTCCTTCGTTAAACAGAATTTTTTTATACTCCGATCAAGCACATATTGCTGTACCCCGTGACCAGTAGTCATTACCAAAATAGTCTGCGGGCCAAAAATTATGTAACCTGCCGCAACCTGATTTCGCCCAGGCTGTAGAAAAAACTTTTTTGCCTCCTCGAGATCTTGACTAGAGTCGCCACAAATTCTTCTAATTGAAAATATAGAACCAATTGAAACGTTTGTGTCTATGTTAGATGAGCCATCCAGAGGATCGATGGCTATACCTAGGCTACCTGAAGAATTTAGTCTATGAAGGGCTTCTTTCTCCTCAGAAGCATAGTACTTTACGTCTGAATCAATTAAACCAGAGAAATACGCTTGATCAGCAATCAAATCCAATTTTTTTTGACTATCACCGTCGCTATTTATACCCGTTGACGCGTTCAAAACTTCGTGAAGATTACCTCGTGAAATAATTTCAGAGAGCTCACAAGAAACCTCAGCAATCCTCTGGATTACTGAAATTACATCTGGATCCGCTTTTGTAGACTCAATATCCAGCATATCTGACATTTAGTTGACTCTCTCTAGATAAAAGCATATTTTATTCTCAGCAATTTTTACTTTCTTTTTAGTTAATATTTTATTTTCCTAAGAATAAAATAAATTGAATAAAAATAAACCACTCTTGCACATTTAAGCAGCTTAGGACATTAAAGACAATAGTTTCTTAAGCAACTTTTTATGCATGAGAAATTATATAGCTAATTTGAAACCATAAGTAACCGCGAAAAGCAACTGCGAACGCCGGCTAGTCATTTTTTGACCTTCGTAAAACTGTTATTAAGAAAAATACCTCACAAATAATACCAATTCCTATGCCTGCGTATCTATGCCATGCATGCATAAAGACGTCTGCAGATGCTGTAGACAAAAAAATTATCAAAACTATACCAAACGGAAAAGCATAAGCGGCCACACTTTTATCGAGGTTTAAGAATGGTTTCAAAAAAAGAGTAACTAAAATTGAAACGATGCAATATCCCAACAATGCCAACACTACAACATAAACCCTTCACCTAGACCGCTTCAAAATTTGTATCGAATGCCTACATTAAAAGCGTTCGTAAATAAACGGGTTTTTAGATACCCTCCAGTCTCTAAATCAACATTTAACCAATTAGCTGTAAACTTATATTCGGTTAGAAGATCTATCGACTTTCTAAATGGAATAATAACCCCAGCGTTAAAAGCTACACTTGGACCACCGTACTGATACTTATATGTCAGCGCCGAATCTGAGGTCTTTTGAACCTCAACATGAGGAATTGTCAGACCTAGACCATAGCCTACAAAAAAGTAATCAAAGTAAGAACGGTCAGAGTTTGAGAGAATAAATATTTTTTTTTGCCTATGATAGGTAAAGGTATTAAGGCCATCTGTAAACTGTAAGCGTTCGAATCCACTAACATTTAAGGTTTCTAAATCAGCATATGCTTTTGAGTGGTTAAAATCAAAACCCCAGCCTAAATTATTCGACCAAGTAGTCCATCTTACCCCATAATAAGGAGGCATAGAAAATGATTTTCCTTGCCAACCAGCCACAAAATTAAAAATATTGTCGCTCGGACAGTTAATAGCTAAACAGTAAGCATCATTATCATTGAGCTTGCCTTCTACTCGACTATGCGGGGATGTTTGAATACCACCGTAGAGATCAACTGTAACTTCAGCGAAAACTGAGTATGGCAATACAGAAAATAATATAATGGCAACTGACTTAGAAACTAGCTTCAACGATGCTTTCCCTAAAATATATATTTCAACTATGACTTGAGTTTAGCTCTAATGTTGTATCTTATACTGCCGAAGAGTAAAGGATTTAATCATGCTATTCAAAACAAATTGACGTTATTTCCAACGGCCTCGAGATAAAAGAACCTGTCTCAACTCAAAGCAGTCATCTGTCATTAACCCATCAACACCCAAATCTATTAAAGTTTCCATAGTCGACCTTTCGTTAATCGTCCAAACATGAATTTTCAATCCAATTTTGTGAGCATATCTGATTAACCTTTCTGAGATTAGTGGGACCCCCTTATATAAGTAGGGAAGTTGCACACAACCAGCAGAAAATGTTTGATTTAAACCGATTAAAGATCCGAGAATAAATTTAGCTGACAGCTTTCGTCCAAGCGAATGGCAAATATTTTCTTTAAAGCGAGAAATAATATAACTAATTTTTTTATCATCAAATGACGCAATACATACCCTATTTTGAAGGTGCATTTTATTTATTGAGCAGCAAAGAGGGTTCAAAACGTCCCACGATTTTGCGTCTATATTAAATTTGCATTCCGGGAAAGCCTCAGCTACCTCACAAAACTTTGGGATCACAAACTTTCCATTCACCCTGATTGAGTCAATATCTTTTGCATAAAGTTTCCTAAAGGATACATTTCTGCCAGTCAGTCGTTCAAGGTTCTGATCATGGAAAACATAAACAACCCCGTCAGCAGAAGCCCTGACATCCATCTCCAGATTCAAATATCCAATATCAACTGCTTTTTGAAACGCTTCAATAGAATTTTCCAAGTAGAAATTGTTCGCACCTCTATGAGCAAAAGCCATAAACCTTTCACCCTCAAAAAACTTAAACCTCTCTCGTTTTTGTAACTGCACTCTTGACTATCCAATAACTAAGATTCGAACGACTTATAAATACTCAGTTCTCGCCAGTATTTTTCCGCCAAATCGTTTGCATCTCCAATTCGAAGAGACAGACCGCGCAAAATTGCTCCAACCACGGGATCAACTCCATCCAACTTTATCTGCAAATTTGCCCATTTTATTTCATATAGAGTACAATTTGTTTTTGCTTTAGCGGTAACAGTTCTAGGGGAACCTATAACCCGGCCGACTTCACCGAAAATTTCACCATCGGATAAAATTCCTATCTCTAGACCGTGTCTTGAACGTATACTTACTTTTCCACTATGAATTAAATAAATGTGTTCAGCTGAGTCACCAATTTCATAAATCAAATCATTTTGATCAAAATTCAATCTAACATGTTCAAAGTTTTTTTTCATTTTAACAACTCGAAAATTTTGACCGAATAAAAGTAATCAATAGTCATCCTGCTTTGTAGATTATATTTATAAAAATTTCTGATCTACTTCAAAGGACAATTTTAGCAAAGAAACAAAAACACCAAAATACATTTGACAGAAATTCTTCCTTAAAATCATATATTCATCTTAACTGTAAGCGCATTTTGTTCACAGTAGTCAACTATATAATTTAACCCAACTATTTTTATGACATAGAACCCAATTTTTTAAACCGTCTGGCCCTCCAAGATCCCCTAATACATTAAACCTTAACATTTTAAATTTTTCAAAGCATCAAGAACTTTAGACTGAAAAATTTCAGACCCCTCTCGAACTTGTTCTTTCCAGTCACGGGGCGAATTCTCGTTAGCATTATCGGAAACATATTTAAATGAAACCAGGGGTACTTCTTCATACCTACAAACTTTTGCTATAGAGTATAGCTCCATATCTACGATATCACTTTTTAAGTCCGGCGTGGAAGAAACAAAGTTGTCGCCTGTACTACACGATACACTTTTTATTCCTAATTCTCTTTCACCAAGCATACCCGAATTCAAATTTATAACTTTGTTAGACTCGAATGGCGTGTGACCCAACTCCACACCTAGTGGCCGAGCATCCATATCCCTTTGATAGACCTTATTTACAGTCACGAGGCCAGTAAGACCCGTAATCAAACTACCGGCTGAACCGAAATTTAGAACTATTTGTGGCCGAAACTGATATATGTTTTTTAGACAATTATAAGCCGCATTAATTTTACCAACTCCAGTATACTGAACATTCCAACCGTACGATTTGTCACGTGGTAGCTCTTGAGCTAATGCAACGAGGATTAGAACCTTAGACGCAAGAGAATTATCATTAAATGTCATATCACCCCTTTATCTTGAATAAAAATTTTACAAATAATCTACATATCAAATCTTATCCACTGAAAGTATTCTTGAAAGGTAATCGGCAAAAAAGTATAAAACAATAGAGATTAATCCTAGGGTTAACATTGCGGCAAACATTAAGTCTATTTTTACTCGACCGTTTGCTAATAGCATCAAGTAACCCAACCCGTTTGAAGACCCGACCCATTCTCCAATGACAGCTCCTATCGGAGCGTAGACGGCCGCAAGTTTAAGTCCTGAACCCAGGGACGGCAATGCTGCGGGTATTCTAATTCTCAGCATTGTAGAGATAGACGTCGAGCCCATTGTGTTGGCCAAGTCCAGGAAACCTTTTGGGGTTCGCATCAATCCGTCAAAAAAAGAGGAAGTTATAGGAAAGTATATAATTAATACGGCCATTGCAATTTTTGACCACAAACCATAACCTAGCCACAACGTTAGTATCGGCGCCAACGCAAAAACAGGTAAAGCTTGCGAGAATACCAATGTCGGCTTTAAAAAAGCTCTTGCAATAGTCGAGGTAGCCAACAAAATAGCGGTACAAATACCTAAAGATATTCCAATTACTAGACCAACAAAGACCTCCAACAACGTAATTGATGCATGAAAGCAAATTAGTTCAAAATTTAAAATAAAAGAGGTAGCCACTGAAACCGGAGATGGCAGAATAAAAGATGGAAATGAAGAAATAGACACAATTAATTGCCAAACCACTATAATTAAAATTACCGATAATACCGGTGTTACTCTCCGCATCAATCCTCCTCGCGAAGCCTGCGAAGCAAAGCACCTTGGACAAAAAGCATTTTTTCGTCATCAACAGATCTTGGTGCAATAGTATCAGGCGGTTCAAAACTTGTTATGCCGTTTGAACTCATTATATTTATAGAATTACATAGCCTAGCTGCTTCTCCAGGATCATGTGTTACCAACAAAACGGTTCTACCTGCCAATAGTT
>MDTB01168862.1_pt1 | contig 34846 bp, 33 predicted proteins | sample 811161 | NCBI WGS metagenome assembly MDTB01 (sample SAMN05326650, study PRJNA326480) | marine metagenome | isolation source: seawater | place: Mediterranean Sea | collected 2009 | reverse complement strand
CTGCCCACCAAAACACGGGGGTGTAGCTCAGTTGGTTAGAGCGATCGCCTGTCACGCGATAGGTCGAGGGTTCGAGTCCCTTCACTCCCGCCATTAATTAATTGAAAATCATTATCAATAAGTAATTAATTAGATAAATGTGACCTTAACTGAGCTTTATTTTACTTTAAAAGATTATATATAGAAATATATGCTTTCTGATTTTTTAAAAGATTACTTATCAATAATCATTTTTTTAATAATTGCCTTAGGAATAAGCGTGGCATTTATTGCAGTAAATTATGCTTTATCTCCAAAAAAACCTGACCCAGAAAAATTATCAGCATATGAATGTGGATTTGAACCTTTTGATGATTCTAGAATGGAATTTGATGTAAGATTTTATTTGGTTGCTATTTTATTTATTATATTTGATTTAGAAATTGCTTTTCTTTTTCCTTGGGCCATCTCTTTAGGTAATATTGGAATTTTAGGTTTTGTATCGATGATGATTTTTTTATTTATATTGACGGTAGGTTTTATTTATGAATGGAAAAAAGGAGCATTAGACTGGGAATAATAAATGAATTTAGAAGAAAAAGAAAAAACAATTCCTGAAGAATTTAAAGATTTAGCAAAAGATTTTAGTAAAAATGGTTTTATTACTACAAGTTTTGATAATTTAGTAAATTGGGCTAGATCTGGATCTTTGCATTGGATGACATTTGGTCTTGCATGTTGCGCTGTAGAGATGATGCAAACGTCAATGCCAAGATACGATTTAGAAAGATTTGGAGCAGCTCCAAGAGGTTCTCCAAGACAGTCTGATGTAATGATAGTAGCAGGCACCCTAACAAACAAAATGGCACCAGCACTTAGAAAGGTGTACGACCAAATGCCAGAACCTAGATACGTAATATCTATGGGGAGTTGCGCTAATGGAGGTGGTTATTATCATTATTCTTATTCAGTTGTTAGAGGATGCGATAGAATTGTCCCCGTTGATATTTATGTTCCCGGATGTCCACCTTCAGCAGAAGCCTTGCTTTATGGAATTTTACAGTTACAAAAAAAAATAAGAAATCGCGGATCTTTAGAAAGATAACATTTAATGACAAATCTAGTTGATCTAGAAAAAAAAATAAATTCTGAACTTACTACAAAAATTAACGAGTCAAAAATTCTACATAATCAACTATATTTAAATATTGATAATGAAGATTTGACAGAAGTAACTTTGTTTTTAAAAAATAATAAAGATACTAAATTCAGACAATTGATTGATATAACTGCCGTTGATTATCCTGAAAAATCTAAAAGATTTAAAATTGTTTATCTTTTTTTAAGTCATGAATTTAATCAAAGAATTATAATGAATTATTTTATAAACGAAAATGAAGTTGTTTCATCTTTAACAAAAGTATTTCCATCGGCTAACTGGATGGAAAGAGAAGTTTTTGATATGTATGGAGTAAAATTTAAAGACCATCCAGATTTAAGAAGAATTCTAACTGATTATGGTTTTCAAGGTCACCCACTTAGAAAAGACTTTCCTTTAACAGGAAATAATGAAGTCCGTTATAGTGAAGATGAAAAAAAAGTTATTTATGAACCAGTTAAACTTGAGCAGAATTACAGAAATTTTGATTTTGAAAGTCCTTGGGAAGGAACAAAATATATAAAAGAACAAACTAAAAAATAATGCCAAAAGAAACTAAAACATTGAATCTTAACTTCGGTCCACAACATCCGGCCGCACACGGTGTATTGAGATTAATATTAGAATTAGACGGAGAAGTTGTTGAGAAAGCTGATCCACATATAGGTTTACTTCACAGAGGAACTGAAAAGTTAATTGAAAACAAAACCTATATGCAAGCAGTTCCATATTTTGATAGACTCGATTATGTAGCTCCAATGAATCAAGAACATGCCTTTGCTTTAGCTATAGAGAAAATTTTGAAAATTGAAGTGCCCATAAGAGCTCAATTCATCAGAGTAATGTTCTGTGAAATTGGAAGAATTTTAAGTCATATTTTAAATATAACTACTCAAGCTTTAGATGTTGGTGCTCTAACCCCATCATTATGGGGATTTGAAGAAAGAGAAACTTTAATGACATTTTATGAAAGAGCATCTGGTTCACGTTTACATGCAAATTATTTTAGAGCAGGTGGTGTCCACCAAGATTTACCTACAGACTTAGAAAATGATATACTTAAGTTTTGCGAAAAATTTCCAAAGATAGTTAATGATTTAGAAAATTTATTAACAGATAATAGAATTTTTAAGCAAAGGAATGTTGATATTGGAATAGTTTCAAAAGAAGATGCATTAAATTATTCATTTTCAGGAGTTATGTTGAGAGGTTCAGGAGTAGCCTGGGATTTAAGAAAATCTCAACCCTACGATTGTTATGATCAGATTAAGTTCAAAATACCTATTGGAAAAAATGGAGATTGCTACGATAGATATTTATGCAGAATAGAGGAAATGAGAGAAAGTGTAAGCATTATAAATCAATGTTTGTCTATAATGCCAAAAGGTCCCATCAAAACTTTAGATGGCAAGATTAGCCCTCCTTCAAAAAAAGAAATTAAAGAATCGATGGAGGCTTTAATTCATCACTTTAAATTATTTACAGAAGGTTACAGAGTAGATAAAGATGAAATTTATACCGCAGTAGAGGCTCCCAAAGGTGAATTTGGCGTATATTTAATATCAGATGGATCAAACAAACCATACAAATGCAAAATAAGAGCACCAGGCTTTTCTCATTTGCAAGCAATGGATTATTTAATTAAAGGTCATATGCTGGCAGATGTACCGGCTGTTTTAGGATCGTTAGATGTAGTATTTGGAGAAATAGATCGATGACAATAAAAAAAATTTATAAAAACCAACCTGATAATTTTGAATTCAACAAAGATAATATTGAATTAGCTAATAAAATTATCAAAAAATATCCTGAAGATAAAAAACAAAGTTCAGTAATGGCATTACTTTACTTAGCACAAAGACAAAATGATAATTGGATACCTTTATGTGCAATGAAATATATTGCTAAATTTTTAGACATGCCTTACATAAAAGTTTATGAGGTTGCAACATTTTATTCGATGTACAATTTATCTCCTGTGGGTAAGTTCTTCGTTCAAGTGTGCACAACAACACCATGTATGCTCAGAGGAGCAAATGATTTAGTTGAAGCCTGTAAAAAAAAAATATCTAAAAATCAAAATGAATTGTTAAAAGATAAAAATTGTTCATGGGTTGAAGTTGAATGCTTAGGGGCATGTGTAAATGCTCCAATGATGCAGATTAATAATGATTATTATGAAGACTTAGATAAAGAAAAAACATTAAAAATTTTGGATGAAATTTTAAAAGATACAAAACCTAAACCAGGATCTTACAGAGGTCGTTTAAATTCTGAACCTGAAAATAATAGAAAAACTTTAATGGAAGGTAAAAATGCTTAAAGACTCTGATAGAATATTTAAAAATCTGTATAATGATAATGGATTTGATATTGAATCCTCCAAATTAAGGGGTGATTGGAGAGATATTAAAGAACTTTTTAATAAAGGAAGAGAATGGATAATAAATGAAATTAAAACTTCTGAACTTAGAGGAAGAGGTGGTGCGGGTTTCCCAACAGGATTAAAATGGTCATTTGCTCCAAAAGAAGTTGGATCTAGACCACATTATTTGGTAATTAATGCAGATGAGTCAGAGCCAGGAACATGTAAAGACAGAGATATATTAAGATTCGAACCACAAAAATTAATCGAAGGTTGTTTACTAACAGCTTATGCTGTCAATGCACATGTTTGTTATATTTATATTAGAGGTGAATATTTTAATGAAGGTAATAAACTACAAATCGCAATAGATGAAGCTTATCAAAAAAACCTGATAGGTAAGAATGCTGCCGGTACCGGATGGGATTTTGACATCTATATCCATTACGGAGCAGGTGCGTACATTTGCGGAGAAGAAACAGCACTACTTGAAAGCCTTGAAGGCAAAAAAGGACAGCCTAGATTGAAGCCACCATTTCCAGCATTAATAGGTTTATATGGTTGTCCTACTATTATAAATAATGTTGAAACAATAGCTGTAGTTCCTACTATTTTAAGGAAAGGAGCCAAATGGTTTGCTTCCTTGGGAAAGCCAAAGAATACAGGGACAAAAATTTTTTGCATTTCTGGAAATGTTAATAAACCTTGTAATGTAGAAGAAGAAATGGGAATTCCTTTAAAAGAATTAATAGAAAACCATGCGGGTGGAGTTACCGGGGGTTGGGATAATTTACAAGCAGTTATTCCTGGTGGATCATCAATGCCTTTATTACCAAAGAAAACTTGTGATACGATTACCATGGATTTTGACTCATTAACCGCTGAAAAAAGTGGAATGGGAACTGCTGGAATAATAGTGATTAATAAAGATCAAGATATTATAAAATGTATGGCAAGGATTGCTCGTTTTTACAAACACGAAAGCTGTGGACAATGTACACCATGTAGAGAAGGATCTGGTTGGATGTGGAGAATGCTTGAAAGAATGGCAAAAGGCGAGGCTTCAAGAGATGAAGTTGATATGTTGATGGACGTAACTAAACAAATAGAAGGGCATACAATTTGTGCATTTGGTGAAGGTTCTGCTTGGCCTGTTCAAGGATTATTGAGAAACTTTAGAAAAGAAATTGCTAAACGAAATAACTTTAATCCTTTAATAGATAAAAATAAAAATATTCCTTATCTAGTTGATCAACATTTATTGGATAAAGAAAATGCTTAAACTAAAAATTAACAATATTGATATAGAGGTTGAGGAAGGACTCACAGTTCTTCAGGCTTGTGAAAAAGCTGGGGTTGAAGTACCAAGATTTTGTTATCATGAAAAACTATCAATAGCTGGTAACTGTAGAATGTGTTTAGTCGAAATTGAAAAATCTCCTAAACCAGTTGCATCATGTGCAATGCCAGCTTCTGAAGGCATGAACATTAAAACAAATACTCCTTTTGTCGAAAAATCTAGAAAAGGTGTAATGGAATTTCTGTTAGCCAATCATCCACTAGATTGTCCCGTTTGTGATCAAGGCGGAGAATGTGATTTACAGGATCAATCAATGTTTTATGGAATAGATAAATCTAGATACAAAGAAAATAAAAGATTTGTTCCAGAAAAAAATATGGGACCACTTATCAAAACACAGATGACAAGATGCATCCATTGCACTAGATGTATAAGATTTGCAACTGAAGTTGCAGGTGTTCCAGAACTAGGAGCTATCGGAAGAGGTGAAAATATGGAAATCACTACATACTTAGAAAAATCAATGGAGTCCGAATTATCTGCTAATGTTATTGATCTATGTCCTGTTGGAGCATTGACCTCAAAACCTTATGTTTTTGAAGCGAGACCATGGGAACTAAAGAAAACAGAGACTATAGATGTAATGGATGCAGTTGGATCAAATATCCGTGTTGACACATACGGTTGGGAAGTAAAGAGAATTTTACCAAGAATAAATGAGGATATTAATGAGGAATGGATATCTGACAAAACTAGATATGCATGCGATGGACTTTTAAATCAAAGACTTGATACTCCTCTTGTAAAATATGCGGGAAGATTTGATAAAGCATCCTGGAAAGAAGTATATAATATTTTGAAATCAAAAATAGCTTCTACTGAACCAAATAAAATATGTGGTTTTACTGGAGATCTAATTAATATGGAAGCAATTTTTATCTTTAAAGAGTTTTTTAATAAAATATTAAATTGTAAAAATTTTGATTCAAGAAATGATCATATTTATTTAAATCCTGAAAAAAGAGAGAATTATCTTTTTAATTCAACATTAAATGGAATTGAGGAAAGTGATTTAATATTATTAATTGGTTCAAATCCAAGATATGAAGCAACAATTTTAAATTCTCGTATAAGAAAAGCTTATTTACAAAATAAAGTGAAAATATTCTCTTTAAATGATGTGGGTGATTTAACATATCCGTATATAAATCTCAATGGTGATACAGAAACAATAAAAGAAATTGCTGAGAATAGAAGTGAAATTTCAAAATTAATTAAAGAGGCAAAAAAACCTTTAATAATTATAGGGCAGTCAGCTTTAAAAGTTAATTCAGGTAGATATATATTTGAAACGATTAAATCCTTTTTAATTAAAAATAATAAAATATCTCCAGATTGGAACTCATTAAATGTAATTTCAGAAAATGCATCTACAGTTGGTAGTTTAGATCTAGGAATATATAAAACTTTAGACGGAAGTAATAATATTTTATCAGAATTGCAAAAAAATAATTTTGAAATTTTATTTTTACTAGGTCAAGATAATTTGAATTTTAAAAAAAAAAATGAATTCATTATTTATCTAGGAAGTCATGGTGATAGAGGAGCAGAAATTGCAGATATTATTTTGCCAGGTGCTGCATATACTGAACAATCAGGTCATTATGTTAATTTGGAAGGAAGATTGCAAAAAGCTTATAAAGCTTCTTATCCTCCCGGTGATGCTAAAGAAGACTGGTTAATTATAAATGAATTATCTGAGGTTATTTCGAAGAGGAGATTATTTACTGACAAGGAAGATCTAGAAAATAATATGATTAATTATATTAATTTATTAACTAATAATAGCTCTCAAAAAAATAATTTTAATCCAGACAATTTAACTTTTTATAAAGAAGACGTAAAAGTTAATCATATTGATTATTATTACTCCAATGCTATAGCCAGAGCTTCTAAAACCATGTTTAATTGCAGAGAAGAAAAAAAAAAGCGAAATTAAATGATAAGGATGTCTATTTATGATTGAGTATATGAGTATTTTTTTCTCTGAAGCGTACAAGATATTATTTTTACTTATTCCAGTTCTGGTGTCAGTAGCGATGATTGTATGGCTAGATAGAAGAGTATGGGCATTTGTCCAAAAAAGAAGAGGACCAAATGTAGTTGGCCCTTTTGGCTTGCTTCAATCTCTTGCTGATGCTTTAAAATATATATTCAAAGAAATTATTATTCCTGCAAGTTCAAACAAAATAATTTTTATACTAGCACCAATTGTTACTATGACGCTTGCTTTAGTATCATGGGCGGTCATACCTTTTAGTGAGAATCAAGTTATAGCTAATATAAATGTTGGTATTCTTTATTTATTTGCCGTTTCATCACTAGGTGTTTATGGAATTATTATGGGTGGTTGGGCTTCTAATTCAAAGTACCCATTTTTAGGAGCTATAAGATCAGCGGCGCAAATGGTGTCGTACGAGGTTTCTATTGGAGTAATAATTATTAATGTTTTGCTATTTGTAGGATCTCTTAATCTTATAGATATTGTTTTAGCGCAACAAAATATTTGGTTTGTTATTCCGTTATTTCCAATGTTTGTTATTTTTTTTATTTCAGCGTTAGCAGAAACTAATCGACCCCCATTTGATTTACCGGAAGCAGAAGCAGAATTAGTTGCAGGTTATCAAACAGAATATTCAGGAATGATGTATGCAATGTTTTGGTTGGGTGAATATGCAAATATTTTATTAATGTGTGCCATGGGATCTATTTTGTTTTTAGGGGGATGGTTATCGCCAATAGATATTTATCCATTTAATATTATACCAGGAGCACTATGGTTAATATTTAAAATTCTATTATTATTTATTCTTTTTTCTTTAGTTAAAGCAATTGTTCCAAGATATAGATACGATCAGTTAATGAAGCTAGGTTGGAAAATTTTTCTACCATTTTCTTTGATCTGGGTTGTTCTTACATCGAGTTATTTATTTTATTTTAATTTACTACCAACATATTAAATATGAAAATTACAAGAATTCTAAAAACAGTTTTATTAATAGATTTTATTGCAGCTCTTATAATTGCAATTAAGGAAGTTTTTAAATCTAAAAAAACAATAAATTATCCATTTGAAAAAGGAAAAATTAGCTCGAGATTTAGAGGAGAGCATGCTCTAAGAAGATATCCTAATGGTGAAGAAAGATGTATAGCTTGTAAATTATGTGAAGCGGTATGTCCAGCTCAAGCAATTACCATTGAATCTCATCAACGTGAAGATGGTAGCAGAAAAACAACAAGATATGATATTGATATGATGAAATGTATCTATTGTGGTTTATGTGAAGAATCTTGTCCAGTAGATGCCATTGTTCAAGGTCCTAATTTTGAATTTTCAACGGAAACTAGAGAAGAACTTTATTATAATAAGGAAAAACTTTTAGATAATGGAGATAGATGGGAAAATTTGTTAGCCGCAAACATTAAAACTAACAATCCTTACAGATAATCTAATGATAGCTCATTCAATTTTTTTTTACACCTTTTCTGTAATTGCAATTATTTCTGCAATTATGGTTACAGTTTCTAAAAATACTGTTCATTCTGTTTTTTTTTTAATTTTAGATTTTATCAGTATTTCTTGTCTTTTTATAATGATTGGAGCTGAGTTCTTAGGAATGATGATGCTCATAGTCTATGTTGGAGCTGTTGCAGTTCTTTTTTTATTTGTTGTAATGATGTTAAATGTAGCCCAACAAAAAAATCAATGGTTTAAAGCTACTTCTTCATCATCACATATTCCAATAGGTTTTGTTATTAGTTTAGTTATCTTTTTAGAACTGATTATAGTTTTGGCTGGCTGGAAATATAAACCAGATATAACTACATCATTATCCTTAAGTTTGAATGAAAATGTTACCAATACACATTCTATAGGTAGCGTTATTTACACTGATTACATACATATTTTTCAACTTAGTGGAATGATTTTATTAGTTTCTATGATTGGGGCCATAATTTTAACTTTTAGAAAGAGATCTGGAGTTAAAAGACAAAGTTATTTTAGACAAATTTCAAGAGAAACCGAAGATGGTGTTGAATTAATTGAGGTACAAAACAATAAAGGTGTAAAAATAGATGATTGAAATTAGCCTTGGACACTACTTAACACTTGGAGCTATAATTTTTACGATAGGTGTAGTGGGTATTTTTTTAAATAGAAAAAATATAATTGTAATTTTAATGAGCATTGAACTTATTTTGCTTGCGGTAAATATAAACATGGTATCTTTTTCCATTTTTCTTAATGATCTGACAGGCCAAATTTTTACTTTATTTATACTTACAGTGGCTGCTGCTGAAGCTGCAATTGGCTTAGCAATAATCGTAATTTATTATAGAAATTCTGGAACAATAAGAGTTGAAGAAATAGATAGTTTGAAAGGTTAAAATGGAATTAGCAATATTATTTCTTCCGCTTTTAGGTTCAATAATCTCAGGTTTTTTTGGAAAATATATTGGAGATAAAAGCTCACAAATTATCACATGTTTATTTGTTTCTATTTCTGCTGTTCTATCTATTTTTATATTTTACGATGTGATTTTTCAAAATTATGAAAACAACATTTTAATTGCATCTTGGATAAAATCCGGCTCTTTTGTTGTTAATTGGTCAATAAAGATAGATCCACTTTCATCAGTAATGTTAGTTGTTGTAACTTTAATATCTTCGTTAGTTCATATTTATTCTATTGGTTACATGTCAAACGATCCTCATAAGCCTAGATTTATGGCTTATTTGTCTTTATTTACTTTTGCGATGCTAACTCTTGTTACATCAGATAATTTTTTACAACTTTTTTTTGGTTGGGAAGGCGTAGGATTATGCTCTTATTTTTTGATAGGTTTTTGGTATAAAAAAGAGTCCGCTAACGCTGCAGCTATTAAAGCTTTTGTTGTAAATAGAGTTGGTGATTTTGGTTTTGCTTTAGGAATTTTTTTAATTTTTTACGTATTCGATAGTGTTAATTATCAAGATGTATTTTATTTAACGCCAGAATATTTAAGTAAAAATATAAATTTTATAGGAATTAAAATTAATTCTATAGATTTGATTTGTTCTTTACTTTTTATTGGTGCAATGGGAAAGTCAGCTCAATTTTTTTTACATACTTGGCTTCCAGATGCTATGGAGGGCCCAACTCCCGTATCTGCATTAATTCACGCTGCCACGATGGTCACAGCTGGAGTTTTTTTAGTTGTAAGATGTTCCCCAATTTTTGAATATTCTCAATTTACATTAAATTTGATTACTATTGTTGGTATGACAACTGCTTTTTTTGCTGCTTCAGTTGCACTTGTTCAAAATGATATTAAAAAAATTATTGCTTATTCTACTTGTAGTCAATTAGGTTATATGTTTTTTGCGGCAGGAGTTGGAGCATATCACGTAGCCATGTTTCACCTATTTACACACGCATTTTTCAAAGCATTATTATTTTTAGGTTCCGGTTCAGTCATTCACAGTTTTAAAGACGAACAAGACATAACGAAAATGGGAGGTGTATGGAAAAAGTTACCATTTACGTGGATTTTAATGATTATAGGAACATTAGCATTAACAGGATTTCCTTTTTTGTCTGGCTTTTATTCAAAAGATGCAATTATAGAATATGCATATTTAAAAGATAATACATTAGGTTACACAGCAGCTACAGTAGGGATTTTTACAGCATTGTTAACAGCCATTTATTCTTGGAGATTAATTTTTAGAACTTTCCACGGAGAATATAATAATAAAAAAATTGAAATAAACTCTATGCATGAGTCACCTTTGGTGATGATGATACCATTGACAGTTCTAGCAATAGGCTCAATATTTGCAGGCATATTGTTTAAAGAATTATTTATAGGTCATCATGAATTTAGTAATTTTTGGAAAGACTCAATTAAATTCTTGACACCATTAAGTACAGCGCATCCACCTTTATGGTTTATTTTATTTACACCGATCTTAGTTTTATTGGCAATACCCATTTCTTATTATTTATTCATAAAGAATCAAAATATTGCAAAGTGGCTAAAAGATGAAAATAAACCTTTTTATGATTTTTTAGTTAATAAATGGTACTTTGATGAGTTATATGATTTTTTATTTGTAAAAAATTCAAAAAAAATTGGCTCTTTTTTTTGGAAAAGAATTGATTTAAATTTAATCGATAAATATGGTCCTGACGGAATTTCAAAAATAATAAAAAATCTTTCGAATATAGCTGTAAGATTTCAAAGTGGATATATTTATCAATATGCATTTATTATACTTTTGGGTTTTACAGCATTACTTACATATTTAATAATATAATGAATTTTCCAATTTTATCTTCTTTAATATTATTACCATTGGTTGGTTCTTTATTTATTTTTTTTATAAAAAAAAGTTCATCAGGAAATTATCAAAACTTAAAACATGTTGCTTTATTTGTTTCATTTGCAAATTTTTTAATTTCAATTTATATTTGGTATTTATTTGATCCCTCTAGCTATGAGTTTCAATTTACAGAGAAAAAAAAGTGGCTTAGTGGATTTGTAAATTATCATGTTGGTATAGATGGTATATCAATATTATTTATACTATTAACAACTTTAATTGCACCTTTATGTATAGTTTCAATAAATAATTCAATTAATTTTCGTATCAAGGAATTTTTAATTGCTATTTTAGTAATGGAAAGTCTTCTGATAGGTGTTTTTTGCTCATTAGATCTATTAATTTTTTATTTATTTTTCGAAGGTGGTTTAATTCCTATGTTTTTAATTATTGGTATATGGGGAGGCGCTAGAAGAGTCTACTCTGCTTTTAAATTTTTTCTTTATACACTGTTGGGCTCAATTTTAATGTTGGTAGCAATAATTTCTATATATTGGATTACTGGTACCACAAGTGTAGTTGAACTCTACGAAAAGGGTATAAATTATGAATACCAAAATTTGTTATGGTTAGCATTTTTTAGTTCTTTTGCTGTTAAAACTCCAATGTGGCCAGTTCATACTTGGCTTCCGGATGCACATGTCGAAGCACCTACTGCTGGCTCTGTTATTTTAGCAGCTATATTGTTGAAATTGGCAGGTTACGGTTTTATAAGATTTTCTTTAGGATTATTTCCGGTAGCATCAGAATTATTTACGCCATTTATTTATTTTTTAAGTCTAGTAGCAATTATTTATACCTCATTAGTTGCGTTAATACAGGAAGACATGAAAAAGCTTATTGCTTATTCCTCAGTTGCTCACATGGGATTTGTTACTTTGGGTATATTTACATTAACTCAACAAGGTATTGATGGAAGTATAATACAAATGCTTAGTCATGGATTAGTATCAGCAGCATTATTTTTATGTGTAGGTGTTATTTATGACAGAACCAATTCGAGGATTATAAATACATATGGAGGTTTGGTTTCAATTATGCCTAAGTACGCGGTATTGTTCATGATATTTACTTTAGCTGCAGTTGGCCTTCCTGGTACGACAGGTTTTGTTGGAGAATTTTTAATATTAATTGGTGCTTTTAAGAAAAACTTTTTTGTAGCAACAGTAGCAAGCCTAGGTGTTATTCTTGCAGCTGCTTACATGCTGTGGTTATATAAAAGAGTTATTTTTGGGAATATAGTTAATAAAGATTTATTAAAATTACCTGATTTAAATATGTCAGAGTTAATAGTATTAATTTGTTTAGCAATACCCACTATAGTATTTGGATTTTATCCAGAACCATTGTTAAATACTATTAATGTATCAACAAATAATTTAATTGAAATGTATAACTTTAAATTAAGTTTGTTGGAAGTTAATAAGTAATGATTGATTTAAATTATATATATTCTGAAATATTTATTTCACTCTCAATAATGTTTTTGCTTTTATTGGGTGTATTTAAAAAAGAAGGCACGGCTTTAGTTCACAATTTTGCAATTTTTTCTTTGCTAATAACTTTATTACTAATATTTAATCATCCGTTGAGTATCGAAGTTAACTTGTTTAATGGAAGTTATAAAATAGATTATCTATCTTCATTTATGAAAATTTTAACAATAGTTTCTGGAATATTTGTTCTTATTATTTCATCTTCATATTTAAAATTTCTTAAGATTTTTCAGATGGAGTATCCAATATTAATTTTGTCTTCTATTTTGGGTATGCTAGTTATGATTAGTTCTAATGATTTAATGGTTTTTTATATAGGTCTTGAACTTCAATCTCTCTCTTTGTATGTATTGGCTTCATTTAATAGGGATCAAATTAAATCCTCAGAAGCTGGATTAAAATATTTTATTTTAAGTGCATTATCATCAGGATTATTATTGTATGGATGTTCGTTAATATATGGGTTTTCAGGCACAACAAACTTTACAATTATATCTGAAATCATTGTAAATGACCAAGAAGGTTTAGTATTTGGTATTGTATTTATTTTAGTTGGTTTAGCTTTTAAAATATCAGCAGTTCCTTTTCATATGTGGGCACCAGATGTATATGAAGGATCCCCGACTTCTGTTACCTTGTTTTTTGCAATAGTTCCTAAAATTGCTGCTTTAACTGTTTTTATTCGAATTTTGTATTTACCTTTCTTTAATATGTTTGATCAATGGCAAATAATAATATTGTTTTTATCAATCGCATCCATGGTCTTTGGAGCGGTAGCTGCCATAGGTCAAAAAAATATTAAAAGATTAATTGCGTACAGCTCAATAGGTCATATGGGTTATGTTTTAGCGGGTTTATCAACGGGCACTAATGCTGGAATACAAAGCTCTATTATTTATATCACAATTTATTTTATAATGAATCTGGGTCTTTTTTGCTGTTTATTTACACTTAGAAGAAATGGAAAATATTATGAACAGATTGATGATTTATCAGGATTATCAAGAAACCATCCCTTAATATCATTATCGTTGTTAATTTTTTTATTTTCATTAGCAGGAATTCCCCCAATGGCAGGTTTTTTTGCAAAACTTTATATTTTTACAGCTGTAATAGAAAAATCAATGTACTATCTGGCAATAATAGGTTTATTAGCCACAGTATTATCTGCATTTTACTATTTGAGAATTATTAAAATTATCTATTTCGACAAAGAGAAAGATAAATACGATTCTGATTATGGTATAGGGCTAAAAGTTTCACTTACAGTTACAACTTTAATAGTTTTTTTATATTTTATTTTTCCAGGAAAACTAATCGATATAGTTTCACACATAAAAATTATCTAATGAAATTGAAAAAATTTAATTTTAAAAAAATAAATAGTACAAACGATACAGCAATTAAAATTATTAAAAATACAAACATTAAATTTGGTATTATCGTTGCAGACAAACAAACAAAAGGCAGAGGCCAATATGGAAAAAAATGGATATCATATAAAGGAAATTTATTTGTAAGTATTTTTTTTCAATTAGATAAAGTTAATTTATCATTAGCACAAATGACTAAAATTAATTGTAACTTAGTTAAAAAATTTTTATCAAACTATTATAAAAAAAAAATTTCTATTAAATTACCAAATGATTTATATATAAAAAAAAAAAAAATTAGTGGAATACTTCAAGAAACATTAATAAAAACTGATAAAACTTTTATGATAGTTGGCATTGGAATTAATTTAATAAAAAGTCCAAATATTCCAAATTATTCAACTACAAGTATTTTTGAAATTACTAAAAAAAAGATAACTAAAGAAAAAGCTCTTTTAAAATTAAAAGAAATATATGAACATTTTATACCATTATTTTATAAACTAAATTATAATAAAATTAATAAACTTTAAAATGATACTTCTGGGCGATGTTGGTAATACTGAAACAAAAATTTTTCTATTAAATTCTAATAATCGAGTAATTAAAAGATTAACTTTTGAAACGAAAATTATAAATTTATTATTTTTAAAAAAATTGTTTAATAAAAACAAACTTAAAAATCTCAATATTAAGAAATGTCTTTTTTGTAGCGTTGTTCCAAAATCTTTTAAATTAATAAAAAACTTCATTTCACATAATTATAAAATTAAATGTTATGAATTAAAGGATTTACCTTTAAAAAATTTAATAAAAATTAAAGTAAATAGTAGACAGGTCGGATCTGATAGAATTGCAAATGCAATAGGTGCAATAAATAATAAAGATAATTTTATTGTTTTAGATTTTGGAACTGCTACTACTTTCGATGTATTAATTAAAAATTTTTATAATGGTGGAATTATTGCACCTGGTTTAAAAATTTCTCTTATGAATTTAATTGACAAAGCAACTTTAATTCCGAAACTTAATTTAAAAAAAATGAAAAAAGTTATAGGCTTGAATACTATTAGTGCTGTTAGATCGGGGTTTTTTTGGGGTTATATAGGTTTGATTAATAACATCTTAAAATTAATTAAAAAAGAAACAAAAAAACCTTTTAAAATAATAATTACCGGCGGTTTTTCAAATTTATTTAATAATTCTTTTAACACCAATGTTACGATTAATAAGGATATTACAATGAAAGGATTAATTAAAGCATCTAAATTGATTAATTAAAAAAATGAAAGAAGAGTTATTATTTTGCCCGCTTGGAGGATCTGGTGAAATAGGCATGAATATGAATTTATTTGCCTATGGAAAACCTGGTCAGCATAAATGGATAATGGTTGATATAGGTGTTACTTTTGCTGATGACGCCTTGCCTGGTATTGATTTAATTTTTCCTGATCCAGGTTTTATAGTAGATAAAAAAGATAGTTTGCTTGGGATAGTTTTAACTCATGCTCATGAAGATCATATTGGTGCTATTGCACATATCTGGCCAAAGTTAAAATGTAAAATCTATGCAACACCATTTACTGCAGTTCTAATTAGAGAAAAATTTAAAGAGAAACATATAGATGTATCTAATGATTTAAAAATAATTGAATTAAATGGTTTAATTAATTTGGAACCATTTAAGATTGAATATATAACCCTAACACATTCAATTTTAGAACCCAATGGTTTAAGAATAGAAACACCTTGTGGAGTAATACTTCATACAGGAGATTGGAAAGTTGATCCAAATCCTTTAATTGGAGGAAAAACTAACTCTACTAGATTAAAAGAAATTGGAAAACAAGGAGTCTTGGCAATGATATGTGACTCAACAAATGTTTTTAGCGTTGGAAAAGCTGGATCAGAATTAGATGTTAGAAAAAGCATTCTTAATATAATGAGTAGACTCAAGAAAAGAATATTAGTTACATCTTTTGCTTCAAATGTTGCTAGAATGGAAACTATTTTTTATTGTGCGCAAAAAACAGGAAGACAAATATCATTAGTTGGCAGGTCTATGCATCGCATATACAAAGCGGCACGCCAATGTGGCTACTTAAAAGATGTAATTGATCCTATAGATCCTAGAGAAGCTAAAAATATTTCAAGGGAAAAAATTGTATATTTATGCACAGGAAGCCAAGGCGAACCAATGGGTGCAATGACGAGAATTTCAAAAAATACTCATCCTGACGTATTATTAGAAAAAAATGATGCTGTGATTTTTTCATCAAAGATTATCCCCGGAAATGAAAAAAAATTATACAAACTTCATAACCAATTAATAAAAGATGGAATAGAAGTAATTTCTGAGGAAACTGAGTTCGTTCATGTATCAGGCCACCCTAATAGAGAAGATTTAAAAGAAATGTATGGTTGGGTTAAGCCAAAATGCATAATCCCAGTTCATGGGGAACACCGTCATATGATTGAACATATAAATTTTGCAAAAGAAATGCAGGTTCCATATCAAGTTCAAGTCGAAAATGGAGATATTGTAAAATTATATCCTGGAGAAAAACCCAAAGTATTTGATAAAGCTCCAAATGGAAGACTTTATCTTGATGGCAATGTTGGAGTTGAAGAAGATTCTCAATCAATAAAAGATAGAAAAAACTTAGGTGCTAATGGATATATGGAGGTTACAATAATGATCAATCCTAAGGGAAATATGCATCTTCGACCAGTGATAACTTTTAAAGGTTTGCCATTAATTCATAATGATGATTTTTTAAATGAGCTAGATGGAGAAATAGATAAACTTGTAAAAACATTCTCATTAAACAGTAAAAAACAAGAACATAATCTAATAGATGCGTTAAAGATACTTTGTAGAAAACACTCTAAAGAAAAAACAGGTAAAAAACCTTTTACAAACATAAACCTAGTAAGAATTTAATTGAAAAACTTAATTTAAGAAACATAATAACTAAAAATGTATATATCAAAAGCATTCATACCAATTTTAAAAAACAATCCAACAGAAGCTAAAATTAAATCTCATCAATTAATGCTAAGAGTGGGAATGATCAAACAATCTTCTGCAGGAATCTATTCATGGCTGCCATTAGGTTTTAAAATAATGAAGAAAATTGAAAAAATAGTTAGACAAGAACAAAATAAAATTGGAGCACAGGAAATTTTAATGCCAACAATTCAATCAAGCGAAATTTGGAAAGAAAGTGGCAGATACAAGGATTATGGTGAAGAGATGCTTCGTATTAAAGATCGTCAGAATAGAGAAATGCTTTATGGACCAACTAATGAAGAATTAATTACTGATATTTTTAGATCAAGCATTAAATCGTACAAATCACTACCTCAGCTTTTATATCATATACAGTGGAAATTTAGAGATGAATTAAGACCAAGATTTGGAATCATGAGATGTAGAGAATTTTATATGAAAGATGCATATTCTTTTGATATAAATGATTATGAAGCACTTTATTCTTATAATAAATTTTATCTTTCGTATTTAAGAACATTTAAAAGATTAGACTTAACAGCAATACCTATGGCTGCAGACACTGGCCCAATAGGTGGCAATCTTTCACATGAATTTATTATTTTAGCCGAGACCGGTGAAAGTAAAATTTTTACTGATAAAAGAATTTTCGATTTGAATAGTGATGGATCAACAATTGAAAAAGAATCTCTCCAAAAATTAAGAAAAAAATATGAAAATTATTATGCAGTTACTGATGAAAAATTTAATAAAGAAGAATTTGAAAATAAAGTTGAGGAAAAAAATAGACTTATTACAAAAGGTATTGAGGTAGGCCATATTTTTTATTTTGGAGATAAATATTCTAAACCTTTAAATGCATCAGTAGATTTACCAGGTGGTAAAAAAGATTATGTTAAAATGGGCTCTTATGGAGTTGGCGTATCGAGATTAGTTGGTGCTATTATCGAAGCTAAATATAATGACAAAGATGAAATAATGAAATGGCCTTTATGTGTTGCTCCTTTTGAAGTTGCTATAATTCCAATTATAAACAAAAACGATCATTCAAGCCTGGAAAAAGCAAATAATATATATAAAATTTTAAAAAATAATCATATAGACACAATCATAGATGATACAGATGAAAACTTTTCATCCAAAGCGAAAAAAATTAATTTAATTGGTGTTCCATTTCAAATAATTATTGGAAAAAAAACAGATAATGATTTATTTGAATTTAAAGAAATAGGAAAAGTGACACAAAATTTATCAATAGAACAAATAATAAAAACTGTAAACAAAGAAAAAGAAAAATTTTGATTTCTATATTAGAAAAGGAAATTGCACTAAGGTACTTAAAAACCAGAAAAAAGGATGGTTTTATTAATATAATTTCAATTTTTTCATTTATAGGAATAAGTTTAGGTGTAGCAGTTTTAATAATTGTTATGTCTGTAATGAATGGTTTTAGATCAGAACTTGTAAGTAAAATTATAGGATTCAATCCTCATATTACGGTTAAGCCTTACACAAATTATATAGATTATAAGAAATTAAATGAAAAAGATTTGCTATTAATTTCAGACGAAATGTTTTTTAGCAATACAGGTGAAACTGTAATTATAAACAAAGATTATACAAAAGGCCTTGTTTTAAGAGGTTATGATGAAGAAGATTTTCCTAAGCTTGAAGTTATTAAAAATAACAATTTTATGGGTAAGAAAAATTTAACTGAAAATTTCATTTCGATTGGAAAAGAATTAAGTTTGAACTTAAATTTAGATATCGGTGATAAAATATTAATCATGTCATCATCGGGTGTTCAAACCATAATAGGTAATTTACCTAAACAACAATTATTCATTATAAATTCAATATTTGATAGTGGTTTAGCCGATTTTGATCAAAATATAGCATTTATAAATATTAATTCTTTGGAAAATTTTTTCGATTTAAACGAAAAAGATAGAATTTTAGAAATTTACTTAAAAGATCCAATTAATATTGAAAAAATGAAAAATGATGTTCAAAATATATTTAAAAATGAATTAGTTTATTCTTGGGCAGATATGAATAGTGCTCTTTTTTCAGCATTAAAAGTTGAAAGAAATGTTATGTTCATTATTTTATCATTAATTATAATAGTTGCAGCGTTCAATATTATATCAGGTCTCACAATATTGGTAAAAAATAAAACAAAAGAAATTGCGATTTTAAAATCAATCGGAGTCTTAAATAAATCAATTACTAAAATTTTCTTTTTGGTTGGTGTTATTATTGGATCTACAGCGACAATTTTTGGTGTATTTTTAGGAGTAACTTTTTCTATCTATATAGAAAGCTTAAGAACTTTTCTAAGCGATATTTTTGATATAACACTCTTCCCTGAAGAAATTTATTTTTTGAGTAAAATGCCTTCTGAAATTAATATAAATTCAATTTTAGTTATTTCTTTTTGTTCAATATTTATAACTATTTTAGTTTCAATATTTCCTGCTTTAAAAGCTTCGAAACTAGATCCCGTTCAATCATTAAAATATGAATAGCATAATAACTTTAAATAAAGTTTCAAAATTTTTTATAACTTCTAAAAAAATATCAGTTTTAAATAAAATTAATTATAAATTTCTTAAAGGAAAAGTTTATTCATTAACTGGACCTTCTGGGTCAGGAAAATCTACCTTATTAAATATTTTATCTTTAATTGACAGACCTTCCACTGGAAATTTAAAAATTGAGAATTTTAACATAAATTTTTCAGATGCAGAGAATAATGATAAAATAAGGTCAAAAAAGATAGGAATTATTTACCAACAAAATAATCTATTAGCAGATTTTACGGCACTAGAAAATGTTTATCTTGCAAGATTAACTTTAGAAAATAATAAAAATAAAGCTATATTTAAATCTAAGGAAATTATTCAAAAAGTTGGTTTAATTAACAGAATGAACCATTTTCCTTCACAATTATCAGGCGGCGAAATGCAAAGAATAGCTATTGCAAGGGCACTAGTTAATGAACCTGAAATTATTTTAGCTGATGAGCCCACTGGTAGCCTTGACCATGATACAGCTAAAGATGTTTTTAAAATATTAAATAACCTAAAGAATAAAAACAGATTAGTTATTTATGCAACTCATAATAGATTTTTTGCAAAGATGGCAGATTGTCAATTAGAAATGATTGATGGTAATATAAGGACCATACATGCAAGAGTTAATAAAACAAAATTTTAATCATATTAAAATACACACACAGTACTCAATTTGTGAAGGCGCAATTACAATACATAATCTAAAAAATTATTGTAAAGAACAAAAAATTCAATGCGTAGGTCTTTCAGATAGCTTAAATCTTTGTGGCGCATTAGAATTTTCAGAAAATATATCAAAAGCAGGAACCCAACCTATAATAGGAACTCAAATCAATTTTAAATTTGAGAATGATACAGGATTAATTCCACTTATAGCTTTAAATAACAAAGGTTATAAACGAATAATAGAACTATCTTCTAAATCATATTTGGAAAATGATACTGGTAACGAACCTAAACTTGATTTAAATGAATTGTACAGAAATAATGAAGGTGTAGTAATTTTATCAGGCAACGTAAATGGCTTAATAGGTAAATTATTTAACAAAGGAAAAATAGATCAAATAGAGGAAATTTATAAAAAACTTTTATCATCATTTAAAGATAGATTTTATATTGAAATACAAAGACATGGAGATATTAATGAAATTCCATTTGAAAAATTAAATTTACAAAATTCTTTAAAATTAAAAATTCCAATTATAGCAACAAATGAAGTTTTTTATTTAAACAAAGAAATGCACGAGGCTCATGATGCATTAATTTGTATTGGAACAAAAACTTATATTAATGAAAAAAATAGACTAAGATATACAGATCAACACTACCTAAAAAGTAATGAAGAAATGATTGAACTTTTTTCTGATTTACCTGAAGCCCTTGAAAATAATTACAATTTACCTTTTAGATGTAATTTTAGACCTGAGCATTCAGATCCTGTATTACCAAATATAAGTTCAGAAAAAGATGGAAGCGCCGATTTAGTTTTAAAAAAAGAGAGTGAAGATGGTTTAAAAAATAAATTCTTGAAAACTTTTCAACTCGATGACTCAAATCTTTTAAATAATGAAAAATTTACAAGATATAAAAAAAGACTTGACCATGAACTGAAAATCATAATTGAAATGAAATATTCAAGTTATTTTTTAATTGTTTCCGATTATATCAAATGGGCAAAAAATCAAGATATACCCGTTGGCCCTGGTAGAGGATCTGGTGCAGGGTCTTTGGTTGCCTGGTGTTTGTCAATAACTGACGTTGACCCTATTAAATTTAACTTAATATTTGAAAGATTTTTAAATCCGGATCGAATTTCAATGCCCGATTTTGACATTGACTTTTGTGAGGAAAAAAGAGATTTAGTTTTAAAATATTTAACTAAAAAATACAAAGATAGTGTTGCTCACATAATTACTTTTGGAAAATTAAAAGCTCGAATGGTTATTAGGGACGTAGGAAGAGTTTTAGGTCTCCCTTATGGTTTTGTTGATAGTATATCAAAAATGATTCCATTTGACCCTTCTCGCCCCCAGAGTTTAACTGAATGTATCAAAACCGAACCTAGACTATTAAAATTGATTAAAGAAGATCCAAGAGTTAAAAAATTAACAGATCTATCTTTAAAATTAGAAGGCTTAAATAGAAATATTGCTACTCACGCCGCAGGCGTAGTAATTGCTGATAAAAAATTAACAGAAACAGTTCCTCTTTATAAAGATCAACATGCTAATTTATTATTACCATCAACCCAGTTTGATATGCATTCAGCTGAAAATGCAGGTTTAATAAAATTTGATTTTTTAGGATTAAAAACTTTAACCATTATTAATAAAACTGAAAAATTAATAAATAAAAGAAAAAAAAATTTCAAAATTGAAAATATAAATTATGAAGAGCAAAAAGTTTTTGATCTTCTTTCAGCTGGTAACACTGTAGGGATATTTCAACTTGAGAGTACTGGTATGAAGGATGCCTTAATGAATATGAAACCAAATTGTTTAGAGGATATTATTGCTTTAGTTGCTCTTTATAGACCTGGTCCTATGAGCAATATACCAATTTACAATGATTGCAAAAATGGCAGAAAAGAACCAGACTATATACATCCATATTTAAAAGAAATTCTTGAGCCAACCTATGGAGTTATAATATATCAAGAGCAGGTAATGCAAATAGCTCAGAAACTTTCAGGTTTTACAGCAGGCGAAGCAGATATTTTAAGAAAGGCAATCGGAAAAAAAAAGAGATCAGAAGTCGAAAAACAAAAAATTAATTTTATAGAAGGTGCAGTTAAAAATGGAATTAAAAAAGATGTTGCTGCGGGCATTTTTTTAAAAATAGAACCATTTGCTGAATATGGTTTTAACAAAAGTCATGCTGCTGCGTACGCAATAATAGCTTATCAAACAGCCTATCTAAAAACTTTTTTTCCTAACGAATTTTTTGCTGCTTCTATGACAATGGATATTTCAAATCAAAATAAATTAAGTGAATTTTACGAAGAGCTAAAAAGACTAAATGTTAAAATTATAAGACCTAATATTAATAAATGTTTTGCCGATTTTAGATCTGATGATAATGGTTTTTATTACGCTCTAGGTTCCATTAAATCTGTTGGTTATGATGCAGTATCAAATATAGTTAATGAAAGAGTAAAAAATGGAGATTTTAAATCTATTAATGACTTTATAAATAGGGTTAATCCAAAAGATATTAACAAACTCCAATTAGAAGGATTAGTTAAAAGTGGTGCTTTTGACAAAATTAACAATAACAGAAAATCTTTATATGATTCTATTCCAAATTTAATTTTAAAATCAAAAAATATTTTTGATAATAAAGTTGTAAACCAAATAGATCTTTTTGAAACCGATAATATAAACGATGATAACATTATTATCTATCAGGAGGATTGGAAATTTGAGGATAGACTTTCTAAAGAATTTGAAGCTGTAGGCTTCTTTATTTCTGACCATCCTTTAAATCAATTTAAAGAAATTTTTGTAGATTATGACATTAAAAGCTATAAAGAATTTAATTCAGATAAAAATTTAGTTGAACAAAATATTGCTGCAACGCTTTTAAAAGTTCAAGAAAGAAAAACTGCCAAAGGAAATGCTTATGCTATCATTAAATTTACAGATTTATCTAGTGTTTTTGAATTATTTATTTTTTCTGATATTTTAGATTCAAATAGAGACATCTTATTTGAAGGCAATTCTTTAGTAATAACATTGCTAAAAAATACGACTGATGAAAATAACAGATTTAAAAGGATAAACGTAAAAAAGGTCATTTCTTTGAAAGAACTATTTGAAAGACCTATTTCTAAAATAGAGTTTTATATTAAAGATTTGCAAAAAGTTGATGAAATTTCAAATTTAATTAAAAAAGAAGGAAATACTTCAGTCACTATCAAAGTAAATGACGGTACTAAAGAATTTGTTTTCAAATTAAAAAATGGAAGGTTAGTTGATAGAAAATCTATAAATTTTTTAAAAAATCAAGGAATTTCGTCATCTATACATTAAATAACACTTGTTTATTTAGATAATAATTTGTAAATAAAGTTTTAAATTAACACGCACACAGTTAGTGGTTTTATACCTCCGGTCCTTAAATGGAAATTACTGTGGTGGCTTAACCGGGAAGAAATATGAATATACCTAAAGTTACAATACAACAATTATTAGAAGCTGGAGTTCATCTTGGACACAAAACTCTTAGATGGAATCCTAAAATGAAGAAATATATTTTTGGAAAGAGAGACTCAATACATATAATTGACTTAACACAAACTCTAGAGTTAATTAATGTAGCTCTAGAAAAAGTTTATACCACTATTTTAAATAATGGAAAAATTTTGTTTGTTTCAACAAAAAAACAAGCATCAGAGGCAATAGCTGAAGTAGCAAAAGAAACAGATCAATATTTTGTTAATTATAGATGGTTGGGTGGAATGCTTACTAACTGGGGAACAATATCAGCTTCTATTAAAAAGTTAAAAAAAATTAATAATGATCTTTCTACTGAAAATAGGGGATTTACAAAAAAAGAACTTTTAAAAATGAGCGTTCAAAGAGATAAACTACAAAGATCTTTAGGTGGAATTTCTGAGATGAAAAAAATACCAGATTTAGTTTTTATTATTGATACTAATTATGAATCTTTGGCTATTAAAGAATCAATAAAATTAAATATTCCTATAATTGCGATACTTGATACAAACTCAGACCCTGGTGGCATTGAATTTCCCATACCAGGAAATGATGATGCTAGAAGATCAATAGATCTATATTGTTCGCTAATTAAAGATACGATTGAAAACGCCAAGAAAGAAACTCCTCAAAATAGAGAAGAAAAAATTATTGAAAGTAAAGAAAAAAATAAGCCCACAGTTAAAAAAAAAAGTAAGGAAGAAAAAAAATAAATTAATTATGAGCGAACTTGAAAAAGTTAAAAAACTAAGAAAGTTATGCGGAGCAGGTTTTAAAGATTGCTTATTGGCCTTAAAAGAATCGAATGGAGATATTGATAAAGCTTTAGAAATTCTAAGAATAAAAGGTATATCAAAGGCATCAAAAAAAATGTCAAGAAATGCAAATGAAGGAGTGATCGCTGTAAGTGGTGATGAAAATAAAAATTCTCTAATTGAAGTAAATTGTGAAACAGACTTTGTTGCAAAAAATGATGATTTTATAAATTTTGTTAAAGAATTGAGTGATTTAAATAATTCGATAAATTCTGATCTAGAAGCTCTTAAAAAAACTAAAATGAAAAATTCTCAAACGGTTGAAAATAATCTTGTGGCATTAATATCAAAAATAGGAGAAAAAATAACAATTGGTAGATCAAAAACCTTTGAATATGGTGGCTCCAAAAATTTTACTTACTCGCATTCAATAGTTAAAGACAATCTGTCAAAACTTGCCGTTCTTGTTTGCCTTGAAACAAAAGATAGCTCCGAGAATTTAAAAAAATTTGGAAAACAATTATCTATGCATATAGCTGCATCAAATCCATTGGCAATAGAATCTAAGGATATTGATCAAGAAATTTTAGACAAAGAAAGCTCTTTAATAATGGAGGAACTTAAAAATTCAGGAAAACCAAATGATATTGTAAAAAAAATTAGTTTGGGTAAACTTACTAAATTTAAAGAGGAAAATTCTTTAATGAGTCAAGCATGGGTAATGGAACCAAAAATGAAAGTAAAAGATATTTTGAATGATTTAAGTATTTCAGATTTAAAAGTTAAAGATTTTTATAGATTAAAAATTGGCGAATAAATGTTTAGCGATAAAAGTTATAATCAAAAAATGAATAAGACATTTGAAGTTTTTATAAAAGAATTAGGATCTTTAAGAACTGGCAGAGCAAATTCAAACATGCTTGATTTAATAAAAGTTGATGTATATGGACAAAAAATGCCTATTAATCAGTTGGCAAGCATTACTACTCCTGAAGCAAGAATGATTAATGTACAAGTTTGGGATTTAAATAATGTTCCTTTAATTGATTCAGCAATTAGAAAATCTGAGCTAGGTTTAAACCCACAAATTGATGGACAATTATTAAGACTTCCTGTTCCTGATTTAAGTGAAGAGAGAAGAGTTGAACTAAAAAAAATGATTAAATCAATGGGGGAAAAATGCAAAGTTTCTATAAGAAATATAAGAAGAGAAGCTAATGATGAATTAAAAAATTTACTTAAAGATAAAAAAATTGGTGAAGATGAAGAAAAAAAATTTGAAAAAATAATACAAACTTTTACAGACGATCATATCAAAAAGATTGATGATAAAGTTGAGTTAAAAGAAAAAGAAATAATGACAATATGAACCCAATAAAACATGTCGCCATTATAATGGATGGCAATGGACGATGGGGAATTAAAAATAAAAAATCAAGAAATTTAGGACACAGAGAAGGTTTAAAAACTGTAGAAATGATAATTAAAGAATCATTAAAAAAAAAAATTAAATTTTTAACTTTATATGCTTTTTCTACAGAAAACTGGAAAAGACCCAAGATCGAAATTCAATTTTTATTTAATTTATTAGAAACTTTTTTAAAAGATAAAATTGAACAATTAAATAAAAATGCAATTAAATTAAAAATTATTGGCAATATAAGTAAATTTCCAGAAAAACTCCAAAAATTATTAAATCATTCTGAAAATAAAACATCTAAAAACAAAAAATTACAAATCAATTTAGCATTAAATTACGGATCAAAAGATGAAATAGTAAAAGCTATAAAAATAATTAAGTTAAAAAAGGTAAATATAACTCAAAAATCAATTGAAAAATTCCTGTATACTAAAGATATTCCTGATCCAGATATTTTAATAAGAACTGGCAACACAAATAGATTAAGCAATTTTTTATTATGGCAATTAGCTTATGCTGAAATTTTTTTTATCAAAAAGATGTGGCCTGAATTTTCAAAAAATGACTATTTAAACGTTCTTTCAAAATTCCAAAAAACTAAAAGAAATTTCGGTAATATCTAATGATGAACGAAACATTAAAAAGGGTATTAAGTTCGATAATAATTGTACCAATTTTTCTTTTTTTTATATTAAAAGGGTCGATTTATTTCATTTTATTTTTAATAACTTTTTTTTTAATTACATCTTATGAATGGGTAAATATGAGTAAAAACAAAACTCTCTCTTTTTTAGGTATTATCTTTTTATTTCTAACTTCGTATTCAGCATATTTATTGAGAGGAAGTAACATTGATAGTTTGTTTATTTTTTTATTTGTAATTTTGATTTGTGTATCAACAGATATAGGTGGATATGTATTTGGTAAATTATTTAAAGGTCCTAAACTAATAAAAATTAGTCCGAACAAAACTTATTCCGGAATGATAGGTAGTTATATATTTTCTATAATTATTGGTAACTTATTTGTAAATGAATATGGAAATTATGTATTAAATTCTTTATTATATAGTCAAGATGAAATTAAATTTTTAGTATTAATTTTTTTAATTTCATCAGTTAGTCAGCTAGGAGATTTATTTATATCCTATTTTAAAAGATTATCAAAAATTAAAAATACTGGAAAAATTTTACCTGGTCATGGTGGACTTCTTGATAGAGTAGATGGAATAATTTTTGCTATTCCATTTTCTTATTTGTTATTTAAACTTATTTAGAAATGAAAAAAAAGATTGCAATATTGGGTTCAACAGGTTCAATCGGTCAAACCACAATTAATATTCTTAAAGAAAATAAAAATAATTTTCAAGTATTGTTACTAAGCACAAATAATAATGTTAGTAAAATTTATAAGCAAGCAAGGGAACTTAATGTAAAAAATATAATAATTAATAATAAATTACTGTACCTTAAAAATAGAAAAAAATTTGTTAAGAATAAAATTAAGGTTTATTTCGATCATTCAAAATTAAATAAAATTATTAAAAAAAAATTAGATTATTGCATGTGCTCAATCTCAGGATTGGAAGGGCTTGGACCTACACTAGATGCAATTAAAATAAGCAATTCTGTAGGTATAGCAAATAAAGAATCGATAATATGTGCTTGGAACTTGATTGAAAAGAAATTAAAAAAACACAAAACAAAATTTATACCAATAGATTCAGAACATTTTTCAATATGGTCTCTTCTTAAAGGAACTAACAAAAATAATATTGAAAAAATTTTCATTACAGCTTCTGGCGGACCTTTTTTGAATTTTAGTAAATCAAAATTAAAAAAAGTTACTCCCAAATCAGCTGTGAAACACCCTAATTGGAGCATGGGAAGAAAAATATCAGTAGATTCTGCTTCTTTAATGAATAAAGTTTTTGAATTGATTGAAGCTAAAAAAATTTTTAACATCAATTTAAATAAATTTGAGATACTTATTCATCCAAAATCTTATGTGCATGCAATTGTTAAATTTAAAAATGGATTAACAAAATTATTAATCCACGATACAAATATGCGCATACCAATTATAAATTCAATTTACGATAAAAAAGATTTTAATTCAAAAAGTGATAAACTTAATTTGAATTACTTGAATGATTTGAATTTTTCTAAAGTTAATATTAAAAAATTTTCTTCTATCAAAATATTAAAATTCATACCTAATAGAAACACACTTTATGAAACAGTAATAGTGAGCGCAAATGATGAATTGGTTAATTTATTTTTAGATAAAAAGATTAAATTTGTAGATATAGTATATAAATTATCATTATTTATTAAACGTAAAGAATTCATTAAATATAGGTACGAATATCCCAAAAATTTAGATCAAATTAAAAATTTAAACAGATATGTAAGATTGAAAGTCAATAGTTTATGTATATGATCCTTAATATGCTCAAGATAATAACTTTCATAATGAGTTTGTTTTTTTTAATGACAAATATCACTTTTGCTAAAAAAATAAATGATATTATCGTTAAAGGTAACGAAAGAATAAGTTCTGAAACAATAAAAGTTTTTTCAGGAGTTAACAAAGGTGATGATTTGTCAGATAAAGATCTTAATGGAATCTTAAAAAGTCTTTATGAAACAAATTTCTTTAAAGATGTTACATTGCAAATTCAAGATAGTGATTTATTAATATCAGTCATAGAAAATCAAATTATACAGGAAGTTGTTATAGAGGGTGTTCAAAAAGAATCTCTAAAAGATGAGATTTACGAAATTTTAATTCTTAAAAATAAAAGTTCTTATGTTGAATATTTAGCCAAAAAAGATCTTCAAAAAATAAAAAATAGACTAAGAATGACCGGATATTATCTTTCTGAAGTAGAAACGTCTATACAGGATAATAATAACAATACGATTAATTTAATTTATAATATTAGCTTAGGTGAAAAAGCTTTAATCCAAAAAATAAAATTTATAGGAGATAAAAAATTTAAAGATAGAAAATTAAGACAAATTATTGTTTCGGAAGAAAGCAAATTTTGGAAATTTTTATCTACTAAAAAATATCTTAATAGAAATAATGTTAACTTAGACGAAAGGTTGTTATTAAATTTTTATAAAAATAAAGGTTTTTTTCAAGCTAAAGTTGAAACTTCCACTGCTAAATTCATAGATGACCAGAATTTTGAATTAATATTCAATATTAATTCTGGTAATAAATTTATGTTTAATGATTTAAAAATTTCTTTACCAAATGATTACGATATAAAAAATTTTAAAGATATTTCAAATACATTTTCTGAACTTAAAAATACAACCTACTCGTTAAATAAAATTGAGAAAATTCTTAAGGAAATAGATAAAATTGCTCTAAGCAATCAATATGAATTCATTAAAGCAAATGTAAAAGAAGAAGTAATAGATGATACAAAATTAAATTTGACATTCATTATTGACGAAAGTGAAAAATACTACGTTGAAAGAATTGATATTATTGGAAATTCTATCACAAGAGAAAATGTTGTAAGAAATTCCCTATTTGTTGATGAGGGTGATGCATTCAATGAAATATTACATAATAAATCTTTAAATAAAATTAGATCAAAAGGTATTTTTTCAAAAGTTCAATCTAAAATTAAAGATGGTTCTGATCCAAATTTAAAAATTGTTGAAATTGAAGTTGAAGAAAAAGCCACAGGTGAGATTTCAGCAGGAGCTGGTGTTGGTACTAGCGGCAGTACTATCGCTTTTGGAGTAAAAGAAAACAACTATTTAGGAAAAGGTGTAAAGGTAAACACAAATCTTCAATTTAGCGGAAACACCGTTAAGGGTGAATTATCATATATTCAGCCAAATTTCCAAAATACAGACAATTCTCTATTTACTTCATTAACTAGCACTAGCGCAGATAATCTTGATGATTTTGGCTATAAGACAGATATTTATGGACTTTCTTTTGGAACTAATTATGAAAAATATGAGAACTTTCGTATTTCTCCAGAATTTGACATCAACTACGAGAAATTAGACACTACATCTAAAGCATCAACTAACTTACGAAAGCAAGATGGGAATTATTTCGAAACTGCGTTTATATATACTTTGGATTATGACAAGAGAAATCAAAGGTTTCAACCAACAGAAGGTTTTAGAAGTAGATTTACACAAAATCTGCCTTTCATATCTAGTAATTATGAACTTAAAAATTCATATGATTTTACTAAATACCAAGAATTATATAATGGAATGATTGGAAATTTTTCTTTTGGTATATCATCAATAAATGGGGTCACTGGTGAAGATGTTAGAATTTCAAAAAGATTATATATCCCTGAAAAAAAATTAAGAGGTTTTGAAAGAGGTAAAATTGGACCTTATGAAAATTCTGACTATATAGGAGGAAATTACGCTGCTACATTCAATTTTTCATCTACATTACCTGACTTATTTCCAGAAAGTCAGAACACAGATTTTAAAATATTTTTTGATTCAGCAAGTCTTTGGGGTGTAGATTATTCTGATGGTGTTGATGATACAAAAAAAATTAGATCATCCACAGGAGTGGGGATAGATTGGTATACACCAGTTGGACCGCTAAGTTTTTCATTGGCACATCCAATTACAAAAGCATCTACTGATACTACTGAAACTTTCAGGTTTAATATTGGAACTACTTTCTAATGAAATTTTTATATTCAATTTTTTTAGTAAACGTATTTCTATTCATTTTCAATAATGTAAGCGCTCAAGAAAAAATGTCCTATGTTGACATGGAAAGATTAATGAATTCTTCTGAAGCTGGTAAGAGCATAACATCCCAATTAACGTCATTGCACAAGAAAACAATTTCAGATCTCAAGTTAATTGAGGATCAATTGAAAAAAGATGAATCTGAAATAATGAAACAAAAAAATGTAATTAGCCAAGATGAGTTTGAAAAAAAAATATCTGTTTTGAGAAATAAGGCCCAAGAATACCAAAAAAAAAGAGCGCAAGCTAACGATTCTTTAAACAAAAAAAGGTTAAATGCCATGTCTAATCTAGTTAATATAATTCAACCAATTTTAGCTGAATATGCTGATAAAAATTCTATATCAATTATTTTTCAAAAAAAAAATATTATTATAGGGAAAACAGAACTTGATATTACTTCAGAAATTTTAGAAATTTTAAACAAAAGTCATAAAAAAATTGCTATCAATTAATGATCGACACACTTAATAAAAGTCAAATAATTGATTTATTGCCACATAGAGAACCAATGTTATTAATTGATCAGCTATCCAATATTAAAAAGTTATCATCAGCAACAGCGATAGTTAATGTAAGAAAAGACAGTTTTTTTGTACAAGGTCATTTTCCTGGCCAACCCGTTATGCCAGGTGTTTTAATTGTAGAGGCTTTTGGTCAATCTGCAGCAGCACTTACAGCTCATGGCTTAGATAAATCTACCTATGAAAATAAACTTGTTTTTTTAATGAGTGTAGAGAAAGCTCGTTTTAGAAATCCCGTTATACCTGAATGTAAACTTGAACTCCATATTGAAGCTTTAAGATCTCATGGAAAAGTATGGAAGTACAAGGGCGAAGCCTTCGTTGGTGATAAAAAAATGGCAGATGCCATATGGTCTGCAACTATAGTTGATAGGAAATAATTAGCAATAAATCTTGATAAGTATTATTCAAAAGTTTTGATAAAAACTTTTAATAATGATTAATCCATTTTTTAAAAATAAAGGTCCATTTAAAATAGATAAACTTTTAAAATTAGCCAATATAAATAATCTAAATAATTTTAAAAAATCTAATATAAGTGATATTAAAGATCTATCAGCATCTACCAAAAATGATATTAGTTTTTTTCATACAAAAAAATATGAACTTGTTGCTAGAAAAACAAATGCTTCATTTTGCATTACATCAGAAAATCTTAAAGATTATCTGCCAAAAAATTGTAATAAAATAATTGTTAATAATGTATTGATTGCGACAGCTAAGATTACAGAAATTTTTTACCCAGATTCAATTAACGATGGTTTTGATATCACAGTAAAAGATATATCTAAAACTATGTTTAAAAAAAGAGTAAACTATGGAAAAAATGTTTTGCTTGGAAAAAATGTAAAAATAGGGAAAAATTGTTCTATAGGACATAATTCAATAATTGAAAAAAATGTCGTAATTGGAAACAATTGTTCAATTGGATCAAACACAATAATACGAAATACAATTGTTAAAAATAATGTGAATATTTTAGATGGATGCATTATTGGAAAAAAAGGCTTTGGTTTTTTTCCTGATAAAAAAAAAAATTATCGTTATCCTCAAATAGGCTTAGTTATAATTGATGATAACTCAGAAATAGGTTCTGGCGCCACTATAGATCGAGGTTCTATGTCTAATACTATAATAGGTAAAAATACTTATTTAGATAATCAAATTCATATTGCTCATAATGTCAAAATTGGAGAAAATTGTATTATTGCAGGACAGGTTGGTTTTGCAGGAAGTTCTAAATTAGGAAATTATGTAATGATAGGTGGTCAAGCAGGAGTTTCTGGTCATTTAAAGATTGGAAATAATGTTCAAATAGCTGGCGGTAGTGGTGTTATCAAAGACATTCCTGACAATTCTAAAGTTATGGGATATCCTGCAAAAGATTTAAAAAGTTTTATAAGGGAAAATAAATGATTCATAAAACAGCAATAGTAGACTCCAAAGCAAAAGTTGCTTCTTCAGCTGAAATTGGTCCTTATACTACAATTGGTCCCAATGTAGAAATTGGTGAAAATGTTAAAATTCATTCCCATGTAAATATTTCTGGAAATACAGTCATCGGTAAAGGTAATAAAATTTATACATTTGCTTCTATTGGTAATGACCCCCAAGATTTAAAATATAATGGCGAACAAACTAAACTAATAATTGGCGATAATAATATAATTAGAGAATATGTAACAATTAATCCTGGTACAGAAGGAGGAGGTGGTTTAACTAAAATAGGAAACAGTTGTTTATTTATGATTTCATCACATATAGCCCATGATTGTTATGTTGGAAATAATGTAATAATTGCAAACAACGTTCCTTTGGGAGGACATGCAACTATAGAAGATAGCGTAGTAATAGGTGGAAACTCTGCTGTTCAACAATTTACTAGAATAGGAAGGATGGCAATGATTGGTGGAATGACCGGTGTATTACACGATGTAATTCCTTATGGTTTATCAATTGGCAACAGGAATACTCTGAGTGGGCTTAATTTAATTGGACTGAGAAGAGCAAAATTTAATAACAAAGATATTCTTGGTTTAAGCGAAGCTTATAAGGAAATATTTGTAACAAAAAATCTTAATGAAAACATAAGTAAGTTAAATGGAGCGTTCAAAGAAAACCCTTTAGTAAAAAATATAATTGAGTTTATAACAAAAGATAAAAAAAGGTCTATTTGCACACCATTTTCGTAAAATGATAGGATTAATATTTGGCGATACAAATTTCCCAATCGAAATTCTTAAAAAAGTTAGAAAGAAAAGACTTAATTATTTAATAATCGACTTATCTAAATCAAAAAAATTTAAAAAAGATAGAAATTCACATTCTATTTCTATTGGACAATTTGGTAAAATCATTAAAATTTTAAAAGATAATAATTGTAAAAAAGCTCTTTTTGCTGGAAAAGTTGCAAAACCAAACTTTTCAAAACTTAAATTGGACTTAAAAGGAATTTATTACATACCAAGAATAATTAAGGCCTCTAAACTTGGTGATGCTGCTATTTTAATTGAAATTATAAAAATACTAAGCCAACAATCAATTAAAACAATTAGTTCAATATCATTTAATCCTGAATTGTCACTTAAAAGAGGTAACTACACTCAAATTAAACCAAATAAGGAAGATAAAAAAGATATTTTAAAAGGTACAAGAATATTAAATAAATTAAGCAAATATAACTATAGCCAAGGAACAGTTGTTAGAAGTAAAAAAGTCATTGCGATTGAAGGCAAGGGTGGAACAGAAAAAATGCTTAGCAAATGTAAAAGTAAAAAATTTAAAAATACTGGAGTTTTAGTTAAATTTCCTAAAAAAAAACAAGATCTTAGAATTGATTTACCTACGGTTGGTCTAAATACTTTAAAACAATGCAAAAGCGCTGGACTCAAAGGAATAATTTTAAAATCTAAAAAAAACATTTTCCTTGAAAAAAAAAAAATGTATCACTTTTGCTAATAAAAATAAAATGTTTGTTAAAGTAATATGAAAAAAATATTTGTATTAACCGCTGAACCTTCAGGGGATAGATTAGCCTACACAGTTATTTCTAAACTTAAACAAAACAATTCCGAAATCGAATATCTGTCTGTAGGTGGAACACATTTAAAGTCACTTGGCATAAAATCAATTTATGACCTTAATGAAGTTACTTATATAGGATTTACTAGCGTTTTATTTAATATATTTAAAATAAAAAAAAAAATCGATGAAACAGTGAATAAAATAATTGAATTTAAACCTGATATTTTATTTAGCGTAGATAGTCCTGATTTTACTTTAAGAGTTGCTAAAAAGGTTAAGAAAATTGACCCTAATATAAAAACAATTCATTTTGTTGCACCTCAAGTATGGATTTGGAGAGAAGGTAGAGTTAAAAAATTTAAATCTTTTCTAGACCATGTTTTGTTATTATTTCCATTTGAAAAAAAATATTTTGAAAAAGAAAATATTCAATCAACTTTTACCGGACATCCTTTATT
>MDTB01148949.1_pt1 | contig 34848 bp, 44 predicted proteins | sample 811161 | NCBI WGS metagenome assembly MDTB01 (sample SAMN05326650, study PRJNA326480) | marine metagenome | isolation source: seawater | place: Mediterranean Sea | collected 2009 | reverse complement strand
CTCATCTCTGAAATATATTTTTCTTAAAAATATTTTCTCTATAAAAAGACTTAGTATAATCCCTACTGTTATTGCAGATAAAGGTATAAATAAAAATGCTAGATAATCAAAACCAGAAAAGTTTGTAAAAAACCAGCCTATAAGCCACGCATTTGCATAAGCTCCAAAAGCATATAAACTACCATGAGCAATATTAAGTACTTTCATTACTCCATATATTAAGGTTAGTCCTGATGCAACCATAAAAAGCCATGAAGCATAGACTAAACTATCTAAAATTATAAAAGGTATTGAAGCCATAATTAATTTCCTATTTAAAGGTAATGAATTTTTTTCATTTATGCATTAAAATAATTTCCAATGATTGACAAATTTGAAAATTATTATTCCATAGCTCCAATGATGGGTAAAACTGATAGTTATTTTTGCCTATTGATGGAACTAATTAATAATAATACTACTATATATACCGAAATGATGCATTCTGAAGCAATCAATAGAACTAATATATTAGAAAATTATAAGGCATTAAATAGTTTATCATATATTGCTATTCAAATTGCTGGTAATTGCCCTAAAAGTCTTTCAAAAGCTGCAAAAAAAGCATCAACTTATGGATTTTCTGAAATTAACATTAATTGTGGTTGTCCTAGTAAAAATGTATCAGCAGGAAAATTTGGCTTGTCTTTATTAAAGAATCCTAAACTTGTGAAACAATGTATAAATGCAATTAAAAATGAGACTTCCACGAAAGTAAGTGTAAAAACTCGAATAGGCATTGACTATAATTCAGATAATGAATTATTAGATAATTTCATACAGGAAGTAAATTTATCAGGAGTAATAAAATATATTATACATGCAAGAAATGGAATTTTAGCGAAATTAAGCACAAAACAAAATTTAAGCATTCCTTCTTTAAACTATAAAAGAGTTTTTGATTTGAAGAGAAAGTTTAAAAAAAATATTATTATAATTAACGGTGGTTTTTTAAGTACGAATAATTTTGATACTTACAATAAAAAAGTTGATGGTATTATGATCGGGAGAGAAGCTTATAAAAACCCATGGATATTTTCAAAAAATACTGTTTCTTCCAATGATAAAATAAATATTGTTACAAAATATATAGAAAAATTAATAATCTATTTTGAAAAAAGATCCTTTAATAAGAAATCCCTTTATCATATACAAAATATTTTTAATAATTATTATGGTGCAAAAGATTGGAGAAAAAATGTTAATTACGCCGCTCAGAATAATGATTTACAGCACCTATTAAATTATATAAAGTATATAAATTAGAGGAAAGTTTTGCAATACATTATTAATTCTAAAATAATAAATCTTATTATAGTAATTACAACGTTACTCTTGATAAATTCATGTGCCTATTTTAGAATTAAAACACTAGACAAGCATGATTATTCTGAAAATAATATTTATGATTTAATAGCTAAAGAGTATAAAAATTTTGCTAATTATGAACTTTATGAAATGCATGATGAAATTGATGCTAACTATTTTGCTTTTAAAGCTATAAATACATTAAATAAAAAAATAATTAAGATAGAAGAGCCACATGATTGGAATATACCCAATAAATATATAAAGGAAGTAACTGAAGAATATAATAAGATTAATAGCTTATTAAAAAAGGATATGATTTTCAATTACCCAATTTTAATAGCAAAAGTAGTCTCTGGATATGATTGCTGGTTAGAACAACTAGAAGAAAACTGGCAAATTAAAGACATAGCTAATTGCAAATTAAAATTCATAAGTGCTTATAATGAGCTATTAAAAATTGAAAAAAATAATAATAAAAAAAATATTGCATTAATTGAAAAAGATAAATTAGTTTTAAATAAAGAAAGAGAATTAAAAAATATTTATAATTTAAAAAAAGAAATTGTTTTATATTTTGATCACGATAGCTATAAGTTAAATGAAAAAGAATTAAGCAAGATAAAAAAATCTTTAAAAGGTATTAAATCAAATCAGTCTATAATAATCTATGGTCATACTGACACTAAAGGTTCAAAAAATTATAATTTAAAATTATCAAAAAAAAGGGCTACTGCTGTAATGAACTATTTACAATCAATAAGCATAGAAAACAACATAATAACTATAGGATATGGAGAAAGATATCCTTTAATAGTTACAGGTGATGAAACCACAGAAGAAAAAAATAGAAGAGCTGAAATTATAATAAATTATTAACAGGAAAAAAAGATGATACCTAGATATTCAACTCCTGATATGGAAAGTATTTGGAGCACAGAAAATAAATACTCAATTTGGTTGGAAATTGAAATATTAGCATGTGAAGCGATGGAAAAGAGTAAAAAAATACCTAAAGGTACTTCTAAAAAAATAAGATCAAAAGCAAATTTTGATGTAAATAGAATTTTAGAAATAGAAAAAAAGACTAAACATGATGTTATTGCCTTTTTAACAAACGTAGCTGAGTATGTAGGAAGTAGTTCCAAATTTATACACCAAGGGATGACATCTTCTGATGTTCTTGATACCTGCTTATCAGTTCAATTAAAAAATGCTTCAACAGTTCTTATTAAAAATTTAAAACTAGTATTAAATTCTTTAAAACAAAAGTCTTTAGAAAATAAAGAACTTATAACTATAGGAAGAAGCCATGGCATACATGCAGAACCTACTACAATGGGATTAAAATTTGCATATGCTTATGCTGAATTTAAAAGAAGTTTAAAGAGATTAGAGATTGCAAAAAAAGAAATTTCAATATGTAAAATATCTGGACCAGTAGGCACTTATTCCAGTATTTCTCCAGAAGTTGAAAATTATGTTGCAAAAAAGTTAGGTTTAGTTTCTGAAGACTCATCTACACAAATCATACCAAGAGACAGACACGCATCTTTTTTTTCCACGTTATCTATTTTAGCATCTTCAATAGATAGATTAGCTACTGAAATTAGACATTTACAAAGAACAGAGGTTTTAGAAGTTGAAGAAAGTTTTGAGAAAGGGCAAAAGGGAAGCTCTGCTATGCCTCACAAAAGAAACCCTGTCTTATCTGAGAATCTATCTGGTATCTCAAGATATATTAGAAATCTTTGTCACACTAGTCTTGAAAATATAGTGCTTTGGCATGAACGAGATATATCTCATTCTTCTGCAGAAAGAATTATGTGTCCTGATATAACTATAGCGCTAGATTTTTCCCTTAAACGCTTGAATAATGTAATAGAAAACTTAATTATATACCCTAAAAATATTAAATATAATTTAGACAAATTAAGAGGTTTACATTTTAGTCAAAATGTCATGCTAGCTTTAATTAATAAAGGTTTACTCAGAGAAGAAGCCTATTCTATAGTACAAAATAACGCTATGAAAACATGGAGGGATGTAAATAATAAATCAGGAAATAGTTTTTATTTTAATTTAAGTAAAGATAAAAAAGTTACTGAACTTATTAGCAAAAAAGAGCTTAAAAAATTGTTTAATAATAATACCTACTTAAAAAATATCAGTGTAATTTATAACAAAGTATTTAAAAAAAAGTAAATTAAACAGCTATTTATATTAAGCTGAATTATAAAATCAAATAATTTCTTATATGTAAAAATAATTTGTATATGCTTAATTATTTTAATTATTATAAAATTTTTGTTTTAACTTAATAACTATTTTTAATATCATATTTGTAGTTTTCTCTTTGTGTTTGCTAATTAAACCCTCATATGATTACATACTTTTTAAACGCCAAATTATCATTTATTTAACAAATCATTTATTTTAAATCTTTTATTATATATAGCCTAACTTTCTTTAGAATACATTTATCAAAGATATGATTTTTAATATAGAAATAGTATGAAATTTATGTTTTTCTAGTTTTATGTGTACTTTATTTATTTATAGGTCAGACAATACTGATTGGCCAGTTCTAATAGCTAACAATAGAGATGAGTACTTTTCTAGAAGCTTTTACTCTCCAGGTAGGCACTGGGATAGCCATCCCTACATATTTGCAGGAAAAGACTTACAACACGGTGGCTCTTGGCTAGGGGTAAATAAGTATGGATTATGTGCGTGTATTTTAAATAGAAATTCAGGTCTTCTGAACGGAACTTATTATAAATCTAGAGGGGATATTGTAATAAATATATTGAAGTATAAAAGTTCAAAAACTTGCTTGGAATATATAACAAAAGACTTTAAAAATAATACTAAATACTTTAATTTGTTTATATCTGATTATAAATATGCATTTTGGATTAAATATAATGAAGCGGGTTTAAAAGTATCAGAGGTGCCATATGGATATTCAATTTTAGATAATTATGATCTAAATGATAAAAAATCTATCAAACAAAATATTTATAAAAAAATATTCATGAAACAAAAGATTCCGAATCCTGATATAAATTGCTTCAAAGATTGGAAATCAATGCTTTTTCTAGAAAAAAAACATAAAAATATTAAGCATTCATCAGTTTATGTACAAGATTTTAATAAAAACTATGGAACAGTTTGTTCTTCTATAATAGGATTACCGGATAGAAATAGAATAACAAATAATATATTTTGGTTGTACAGTGAAAACAAGAATACTTATAAAAAAATATTACCCTTTAAAAATTAACTCATTATGAAATTACTTGTAGAAGGAAAAGCTAAAAAAGTATTTTTAACGAAAGAGAGAAATAAACTCTTACAATACTTTAAAGATGACACAACAGCATTTAATAATAAAAAAAAAAAAGTTTTTAAAAACAAAGGAATATTAAATAATTATATTTCATCTATTATTTTCGAATATTTAAATAAGAATAAAATTAAAACTCACTTTATAAAAAGAATTAGTGATAGAGAACAAATTATTAAAAAGTTAAAAATTATACCTTTAGAAGTAGTTGTTAGAAATTATGCAGCAGGAAGTATAGCTAAAAGGTTTAACCTTAAACATGGGATTAAATTTAAAACACCTATTATTGAATTTTACTATAAGTCTGATGAATTAAACGACCCATTTATGAACGCTGATCATATTATGTATTTAAAATTGGCTAGTATTACAGAAATTAATAAAATAAAAAGAATATCTATTAAAATAAATAATTTACTTTCAAAACTATTTCTTGAAGCAAATATTATATTAGTAGATTTTAAGTTAGAATATGGATGGTATAAAAATGATATACTATTAGCAGATGAAATTAGTCCTGATAGTTGTAGATTATGGGATAAAAAGTTAAAAAGCAGTCTTGATAAAGATTTATTTAGGCAAAATAAAGGTGGCTTAATTGAGGCCTACGAAAATATTTTTAATAAATTAAATAGGAAACGAAATGTATAAAGTAGAAATTTATGTGAGTTTAAAAAAAGATGTTTTAGATCCTCAAGGGAAAGCAATTTCTGAAGCTGCCAAAACCATAAATATAAAAAATATATTAGATATAAAACAAGGTAAATATTTTGAAGTTATAATAGATAAAGTAAAGTCTATAAAAGATGCAAAAAACATAGGTGAAATACTTTCAAATAAACTTCTATATAATGAAGTAATAGAAAATTATGAAATAATTAAAATAACAAAATTATGAGAACTTCTATAATTATCTTTCCAGGTTCTAATTGTGATCAAGATGTAGCATCCTCATTATATTGTATTTTTAGGAAAAAACCAAATCTAGTATGGTATAAAAATAAAATACCAAAAAATGTAGATTTGATAATAATACCAGGAGGATTCTCATTTGGAGATTATCTTAGAAGTGGTGCAATTGCTTCTGCTAGTAATATAATAAAACAAGTGATAGCCTTTGCAAGAAAAGGTGTTCCAATTATAGGTATTTGTAATGGATTTCAGATACTTACAGAAGCTAGATTATTACCGGGTACTTTGATGATAAATAAAAATCTTAAATTTATTTGTAAGAATGTATATTTAAAAATAGTAAATAAAACAAGTGTATATTCAAAAGGATTTAATAAAAATATCTTTAATTTACCAATTGCTCATAAAATGGGTAACTATACCATTTCTGATGAAGGGCTCAGTAAATTAATTGATAATGATCAAATTGCTTTAAAGTACTGTTCAAAAAATGGAGAAACAAAATTAATTGATAATCCTAATGGCTCAGTTTTAAATATTGCAGGTGTTTTAAGCAAAAATCATAGAATATTAGGTATGATGCCTCATCCAGAGAGATTTTCTGATATAAGTAATAAAGACGAAATAATGGACCAGCTATTGAGGTTTATAAAGTGATAAAAGGCTTAAATAAAATACTCAATCAGTTAGGCTTGGATATCAAAGACTTCGAAGATATAAAAATGATATTAGACAGAAGCCCCACATTGACTGAACTAGCAATATACTCAGCGATGTGGAGTGAACACTGCTCATATAAATCATCAAAATACTGGTTAAAACAACTTAATACTATTGCTCCTTGGGTAATTCAAGGTCCTGGAGAAAATGCAGGAGTTATAGATATTGGATTAGATAATGCCATTATATTTAAAATAGAAAGTCATAATCATCCATCTTTTATTGAACCTTATCAAGGGGCTGCTACTGGAGTAGGTGGAATTATGAGAGATATTTTTACTATGGGTGCAAGACCAATAGCTAATTTAAATTGTTTAAGGTTTGGTTCCATAAGAAATAAAAAAACCTCTCATTTATTTAAAGGAGTAGTATCTGGTATCGGAGATTATGGTAATTGTATTGGTATACCAACAGTTGGTGGAGAATGTACATTTGATGAAAGGTACAATAACAATATTCTAGTTAATGCAATGACAGTGGGAATTGCAAAAAAAAATAAAATATTTTATGCAAAAGCTGGGAATATTGGTAATTTAGTTGTTTATGTAGGCTCTAAAACTGGTAAAGATGGTATAAATGGAGCAAGCATGTCATCTGGATCATTTAATACTGAGACTGAAACACTTAAACCAACTGTTCAGGTAGGAGATCCTTTCACAGAAAAGTTATTAATGGAAGCATGCTTAGAACTAATGCAAAAAGAGGCAATAATAGGAATACAAGATATGGGTGCTGCAGGACTAACATCGTCTGCTGTAGAATTAGCTGCTTCTTCTCAACTAGGTATTAGTATTAATCTTGATAAAGTACCGTTAAGAGATAAAACCATGTCAGCAGATCAAATAATGCTTTCAGAAAGTCAAGAAAGAATGCTTTTAATTCTAAATCCTAAGAAAGAGAAAATTGCAAAAGATATATTTGAAAAGTGGAATTTAGATTACGCAAATATTGGTAAAATTACTAAAAATCAAAATATAGTCCTAAAACATAAGGGAAAAGTTGAAGCAGATATACCTATTCCTAGCTTAGTAGCACAAAAGTCTTTCAAAAGAACTTATACAATTAAAAAAAATAGTGTAACTGAAAAAAGCAAGAGTAAAGTGAAAATATCAGAAGTAGTTACTAAAATATTATGTAATTCTAATTTTAAAAATAAAAGTAAAATTTGGGAGCAGTATGATCATATGATAACCAGAAATGTGCTATCCAAAATGGGAGGTAATGCTAGTGTAATTAAAACTAATTCCGATTTTCAGGCAGTTGCAATAACAACTGACTGTAATATATTTTATTGTGAAAGTGATCCTTATCTTGGAGCCTTACAAGCTGTTACAGAAAGCTTTAGAAACCTTACTTCTGTAGGTGCTAAGCCTCTGGCTTTAACTAATTGCTTAAATTTTGGAAATCCAGAAAAAAAAGAAATAATGGGGCAATTTGTTAGTAGTATAAAGGGCATTACGCAAGCTTCAAAAAAGCTAAACTTACCCGTAGTATCAGGCAATGTATCTTTTTATAATGAGACAAATGGTTGTAATATTCCACCAACTCCTCAGATTGGTGCGGTAGGTGTAATAGATGATTATAGAAAAGTAGTATCTTGGAATAGTTATGAAAATAACGATATAGTGTATTTAATAGGTAACACTAAAGGACATTTATCTTGTTCAGCTTATGAAAGGTGTTTTTATAATTATTCTGAATTAAAAAATACTAGCATTCCTCCTATTGTAGACTTAAGTGAAGAACTAAGGAATGCTGAACTTATAAATAAGCTAATCCATAAAAATCTTATTACTGCATGCCATGACCTTTCGGATGGAGGGTTATTGATAGCTTTAATGGAAATGTGTATTAGTAAAAGTCATTCTCTATTTTTTTATAAACAATACTCATCTCATTCGTTTTTATTTGGAGAAGATCAATCTCGTTATTTAGTAACAATAAATAAGAAAAATGTTAAAGAATTTGAAAAAATATTAAAGTCTTTTAAAATCCAAGTAAATAAGGTTGCACGTATAACAAATGGAAACTTTATACATTTTAGTGATAAAAGTATTATTAATATTGACGAATTGAAAAAACAAAATAAACTCTAATTTAGGTTATAAAAATGGGAATGAAAAAGAATGAAATAGAGAAAATGATAATTGCAGCTTTACCTGATGCATTAGTAGATATTAAAGATCTAGCTGGAGATGATAATCATTATGCTGCTACAGTTACATCTATTTTATTTAAGGGTAAAAGTAAAGTTACTCAACATAAGATGGTTTATGACGCATTAGATGGAAAAATGGGTGGAGTACTTCATGCATTGTCTCTAACAACTTTAACACCACAAGATTAATTAGGAGATATTATGAGTGATATAAATACAGTTATAAAAGAAAACAATAATAAAGATAGTGTTGTGCTTTATATGAAAGGAAACCCTACTTTTCCACAATGTGGTTTTTCTTCTACAGTAGTACAAATATTAAAGCATATTGGAGTAGATTTTAAGTCATATGATGTATTGCAAGATGAAAACCTAAGAGAAGGCATCAAATCCTTTAGTAATTGGCCTACAATACCCCAACTATATGTAAAAGGTGAGTTTGTTGGTGGCTGTGATATTATTAAAGAAATGTTTGAGTCAGGGGAGCTAAAGCAATATATGAATCAAAATGATATAAACTTAATAAAGAACTAAAGAATTATCTTGAATAAAATTCAACTACTAAGTTTGGTTCCATTTGGACAGGATAAGGAACGTCACTTAATTTAGGAATTCTGATAAGTCTTCCTACTATTTTTTGTTTATCAAACTCTATGTAATCAGGCACCTCTCTTGTAGCCTTTTCAGTAGTTTCTAAAACAACGGGATGTTGTAAGGATTTCTGCCTCACACAAATAATATCTTTTGTGGTAACAGCAAATGATGGAATTGTAACTCTTCTATTATTTACTTCTATATGTCCATGATTAATTAACTGTCTCGAAGCAAAAACGGTAGGAGCTATATTCATTCTGTATACCATAGCATCTAGCCTTGTTTCAAGGAGAGCTATTAGAAACTCACTAGTATCGCCTCTCTTTTTTAGTGCCTTATCATAGTATCGTCTAAATTGTTTTTCAGAAATATTACCGTAATAACCCTTCAGTTTTTGCTTAGCAAAAAGCTGAACTCCATAGTCAGATAATTTTTTCTTTTTAGAACCATGCTGCCCTGGTCCATATTCTCTTCTATTAAATGGAGATTTGGGCTCACCCCAAAGGTTACATCCTAACCTTCTATCAATTTTATTTCTTGGTTGTAATCTTTTACTCATAACTTTAAATTTGAAGCTTACTTGTGTTTTATAATATGTCAATTACTAATTTTTATATTCTTTTAAACTTTTTATTACCCCATATAATATAGATAACTCTTTATCTGTAATAAAAATTTTAGAAAATATATTTTTAAGGTTTATTTCCATTTTTTCCTGATTTTGATTTTCAAAAAAGTTAACCTCATTCATAGTTTTAATTAAAAAGTTTTTAAATATTAATAAATTTTTTTTATCAGCTAATTGACTTTCCCTTAATATATCTTTTAAAAGCTCTTTATTCTCATTATTAAACCACTCATAACAAATAATATTAACTGCCATAGCTAAGTTTAAAGAACCAAATTTAGGATTAGTTGGAATTTGTATTACATAATTAGCCTCTGATAAATCATTATTATTTAAACCAGCTTTTTCTGGACCAAATAAAAAACCTATATTTTTTTTTATATATCGCTTTTTAATTGTAGAAATTGCTTGTTTAGGGGTTAAAATAGTTTTTTCAAGGTCTCTTGTTCTAACAGATGTCGCAAATAATATGTCTACTCCTTCCAGAGATTCTTCTAATTTTTTATATTGTTTGGTAGTTTTAGATATAAAGTCAAAAGCTCCTGCCGATGAAGAAATAGCCTTATTATTTGGCCAAGAAACCTTGGTATTTACTATTCTAAGATCACTGAAGCCATAATTAACCATTGATCTTGCACTCATTCCAATATTTTCGGCTAATTGAGGGCTTTTCAATATTATTGAAGGCTTACTAAAAATAAATTTATTTTGTTTATTAGTACCTGCCATTTATATTTTAAATTGATTTGTAATTGGATATCTTCTTTCTTTACCAAATGATTTAATAGATATTTTTACTCCTGGAGGTGCTTGTCTCCTCTTATACTCAGAATTAAGAAGAAGATACCTTATTTTTTTTACTATTTTACTTGAATAACCTTTTTTACAAATTTCTTCTATAGATAACTCTTTCTCAATAAAATAATATAAAATTTTATCTAAAGTTTCATAAGATGGTAAACTATCTGAATCTTTCTGATTATAACTTAACTCTGCTGATGGAGGTTTTTCTATTGAATTTTTAGGTATTACGTTGGATTTAGGCCCCCTAAATAGCTTAATTGCTAAGTTATTACGCCATTTAGCTAAATTATATAACTCAGTTTTATATACATCTTTTAAAACATTAAAACCACCATTCATGTCGCCATATATAGTGGAATAACCTACTGACATTTCACTTTTATTTCCAGTACTTATTAATAGATAAGAATAATTATTAGAATAAGCCATCAAAATTACACCTCTTATTCTTGACTGAAGATTTTCATTAGTTAGTTGGAGTATTTTTTGATTAAAACTTTTTTTAAGTAATTTTAAGTAAGTATTATGAATATCATTTATTTTTATCGTTTCTGAAATAATGCCAAGCCTGTTTATTGTTTCATTAGCATCTCTTATACTACTTTTTGAAGAAAACTTTGAGGGCAACTTAACACCAATTACATTTTTTGATCCTATAGCATCAACTGCTATAGCAGCACTTACAGCAGAATCTATCCCTCCTGATAATCCTAAAATTACTTTTTTAAATGAATTTTTAAATACGTAGTCTTTTAAACCTAAAACAAGTGCATTCCAAGTGTTATAGTATTTACTTTCAGTTTTTTCACAAAAAGTCTTACTAGATATATCTTTTTTAGTTAAAGGTATAGTTATAACATCTAAATCTTCTTTCCACATTTTGAGCTGTTTAGTTATATTACCTTGATTATCTAAAACAAAAGAGCTCCCATCAAATACAAGTTCATCTTGTCCACCAATTTGATTAACATAAATTAAGGGTTTTCTTGTAATTTTTGATATATTTAGCGCTACTTTATATCTACTATGTTGCTTTTCATGATCATATGGTGAGGCGTTAATGCATATAAATAAATCAGGTTTTTGTTTTAAAAGTCTTTTTGCTATATCTTTTGTCCACATATCTTCACAAATCAATAGTCCTATTTTTAAGTTTTTAAATACAATACAGTTATAAGGTAGACCTTTTTGAAATATTCTTTTTTCATCAAAAACACTATAATTAGGTAAATTATTTTTAAATAGAATTGATTGGTTTATACCATTGAAATAAATAGCTGCATTTCCTATACCATTTTTTAGAGGCAAAGGCGCTCCAAAAATAATTGCAGTTTTATTTTTGAGAGCGAAGTCTTTTATTATTTTGCAATACTTGTTTACTTCCAATAGTAATGTTTTTCTTAAAACTAAATCTTCAGGAGGATACCCTACTAAACAAAGTTCTGGAAAAATAATTAGGTCTGCTTGATCTGACATTTTGGAAATAATCTTTAGAATTTTATTTTTATTGGATTCTAAATTTCCTAATATTGGGTTAATCTGTGCTAAGGCTATTTTGTATTTTTTCATATTATTTTTTTTTCAAGAGAAATTCTCTACCTTTTTTAACTAAATCATTTCCACCATAATTAATGATATCAGCAGTAGCATATGTCTCTTCCCAAATTTCAGGTATATATGATCCAGTACCAATAACATCTATTGGAACTTTAGCTACAGAAAACAGTTTACATTTTGCAGGAGTAAACCCGGATGATGCAATTATTTTTACGTTACCGTAACCATTTTCATTCAACTTATTTCTCAAAAAAATAATGGCCGCAGCGCTTACACCAGCACCAACTAACCATTTTAATTCTTGTTCATTTCTATAGGTTCTTATGCAATTTGGATTATATTTTTCTATTATATTATAAGATTTTTCCATATCTAATCCCTCTATATATCTACCTCCGTGAGTATCCAACCTTATAAATAGTTTATCTTTATTAATAAGTTTGTTAAAGGTATTGCAGACCTCTAAGGTATCAGATATTTCTTTACCAAAATAATCTACCAAAACTATTAAATTTTCATTTGGATATGTATCATGATAATATTGAGCTGCTTTTAAAGTTGAACCAGCATAACCTATTAAAGCATGTGGCATAGTTCCTAAAGCATCTACAGATTCAAAATATGAAGTAGTTGACCTACAAGATGAACCAATAAAACCTTTAGCACCCAATTCTTTTTTTGCTCTTTTTGAACCTACACTTGCTCCATATGCCATTAATTCATGCATTTTTGGACCAGCACAATGTCTTGCGTCCATAGCCACAAATTGTGTTTCAGGCATATCCACGCACATTTTATAGGCATTATAGGCTGCTACAGATGCTGGTCCTATAAATTGCAAATAAGTGGTTTCTAATTCAACTAAATTAGAAAATTTTCCACTTAAAAACATAAGTGGTTCACCTGCACCTACCCAGTCCCCCTCTTGATAACACATTTCTATCTCAAATGTAGTATTTCTTAATTTTTCAACTTGATTTATCCAATTTATAGCTAATGTAGGACAAAATAATACGGGTCTCCTCATAAAAATAGCATATGTAACTTTAATATCTCTATTTTTGAGAATTATTTTCTTGGTTTTTTTAAAATAATAATCTGCATTTAAATCTAAAAAATCTTCTAACTCGTTACTTTTCAAACAATTACCCTCTTTTTAACTTTAAAAAATCAGATAGTTTAAACGCTAGATCTAAACCCTGACTAGCATTAAGTCTTGGGTCACAATGAGTATGGTATCTATCAGATAAATTTTCTTCTTTTATCTTTTGTGATCCCCCTATACATTCTGTAACATCAAGACCCGTTAACTCTAAATGTATACCTCCAGGAAAACTGTTCTCTTCATAATGCACTTTAAAAAAAGCTTCTATTTCATTAAGAATCTTATCAAAAGATCTTGTTTTAAAACCCGTGCTAGACTTGTATGTATTTGCATGCATTGGATCACAAGACCATATTACATTTTTTTTATTTTCTCTAACTTTTTTAATTAATAGTGGCAATTTTGAATAAATATTTTCAGATCCCATTCTAGTAATAAGTGTTATTTTACCTAATTCATTAGTAGGGTTTAAGACTTCTAATAGTTTGATTAGATAATCTTCTTCCACTTTGGGGCCAATTTTTACACCAATAGGGTTTTCTATCCCTCTCATGAACTCAATGTGTGCTTCATCTAGTTTTCTTGTTCTTTCACCAATCCAAAGCATATGTGCTGAGCAATCATACCATCCACCTTTTATAGAATCTTCTCTAGTAAGAGATTCTTCATAGTTTAGAAGCAAAGCTTCATGACTAGTATAAAAGTCTACTTGTTTAAACTCAGGAATATTTTTTTTATTAAAACCACATGCATTCATAAAATTTATAGCATCTGTAATACTGTTAGCTAAATCTAAATATTTATTTTTAGTACTTTTTTTTACAAAGTCTAAGTTCCAGTTATGCACTTTTTCTAAATCAGCAAAACCTCCTGAAGCAAAAGCCCTAATCAAATTTAAAGCATAAGCTGATTGACTGTAAGCATCTAACATTCTTTGAGGATCAGGCTTTCTTGAATTTTCATTAAAGTTTATATCATTAATTATGTCTCCTCGATAAGAAGGTAATTTGACTCCATTTTTTTCTTCAAAGTCATCAGATCTTGGTTTTGCAAATTGTCCTGCCATTCTTCCAATTTTAACAACTGGTAAGGATGATGCATAAGTTAAAACCGCTGACATTTGCAAAATTACTTTAAAAGAGTCTCTAAGGTTATTAGCACTGAAATCAGAAAAACTTTCTGCACAATCACCGCCCTGAAGAAGAAAAGCCTCACCAAGAGCAACTTTTTTTAATTTTTCTTTGAGACTTCTTACTTCTCCAGCAAAAATTAAAGGAGGTAACTTACCTATTTTGCTCTCTATATTTTTTAAACCATTAATGTCATCATAATATGGTTGTTGACTAATATTATAATTCCTCCAAGAATTCTTACTCCAGTTTTTTTTCATAATTAATGTCCTATATATAATTTTTTCTTGTTGGTTCTTTGAATGTAACAAATTCTTCAGCTACAGTAGGATGTATTGCCATAGTATTGATAAAGTTTTTAATAGTTGCTTTAGCATCAATAGCAACTCCAATCATTTGAATAATTTCTGGTGCTTCCTCTCCCAACATATGAGCACCTACAATATAACCATTATTTTTATTTACCAGCAATTTTATATATGTTGAGAATTTCTTTTTTACTATAGAGTATTTTAAAGCATTAAATACACTTTCATAAACATCAAGTTTTTTTATTATTTTTTTTGCTTCAGCTTCAGTTAAACCTATGGAGCATATTGGTGGTGAGGAAAAAACTGCAGTGCCGATATAACTTAAATCTACTGTTTTTTTAATTTTTGAAAACAATTTATCTGACAAAGCATGTCCTTCAGCAATTGCTACTGGAGTAAGATTAATTCTATCAGTAACATCTCCTATAGCAAATATATTTTTAATATTAGTAGCTAGGTTTTTATTTACTTTAATAGCATTAACTTTATTACAAATAATATTAATTTTATTTAGGTTAAGACCTCCAGTATTAGGGCTTCTACCTACAGCAACTAATACTCTATCTGAATAGATTATTTTATTATTGTTTTTTAATACAATACTTAAATTATTTTTATTCTTTCTTATCTCTTTTACTTCACTTTTAATTAATATATTAACTTTTTTAGTGACAAGATTATTATGAACGTGTTCAACTAAATCTTTATCAAAGCCTCTTAAAATTTTATTTCTTACTATTAAATCTACTTTTGTTCCTAAATTTGCAAAGATAAAAGCAAATTCAATTGCAATATACCCACCACCTATAATTACTAAACTTTTTGGAAGTTTTTCTAACTGCATAATAGAGTCAGAGTCTTCACTATAAACTGCGCCAGGTATATTAAGCCTTACTGGTATTCCTCCTGTAGCAATTATAATTTTTTTGCTTTCAATAAAATTATTATTAATTCTAAGTCTATTTTTATTTAAAAAAGAAGCTTTACCTTTATAAATTTTTACTCCAGCCTTTACTAAATTATTTTGATAAATACCCTCTAAACGTTTTAATTCTTTATTTTTATTTTTAATCATTTTATTAAAATTATACCTCTTGTCCTTTATAAGCCACCCATAACTTGAGGAAGATGAAATATATTCCTGATATTGAGATGAATAATATAATAATTTTTTTGGAATGCACCCTCTTATAACACAGGTCCCCCCCATTCTGTCTTTTTCACAAAGAGCTACTTTAGCTCCATGTAATGCAGCTATTCTTGCAGCTCTAACCCCGCCAGATCCTCCTCCTATTACTATAAGGTCAAATTTTTCTATGTTATTATCATTCATATTAAATCTTAATAATTTCTGAAAAAAAGTTTTTTTTATAAACTTTTGTACTATATCTCTTTTTTACAGTATCAAAACCATTTTTACTAATTTTTTTTCTTAATTTATTATTACTCTTTAATAGTTTAATGCTATTTTTAATTTCATCAACATTATCTATGCTTATCAAAATTCCATTACTCATATGGTCAATTATATCTAAAGGACCTTTACATTTAGTGCTTATAACTGGAGTACTCCTGACCATAGCTTCTAGAATAACTAACCCGAATGGTTCTATAGAAGATGAGCTAAAAAAAAAGTCTATTTTTGAAAAAAACTTATCTTTATCATCTACCCAACCTAACAGTTTGATATTTGAGTAGCCTTTAATATTTTTTCTTAAGACATTCATTTGTGGTCCATCTCCAGCTATGTGTAATTCAATTTCATTGAACTTTTTAAATATGTTAATTAAATTTCTAAATCCTTTTTTTTCTACTAACCTTCCCATAGCGCCTATTATTATTTTTTTATTAATTTTTTTAAAAACATATTTTTTATTTTCTATATCAATACTATTTGGTAAAAAAGTAGCTTTATTTTTACCATAGGTTTTATTTATTAAATTCATTGTATGATTGTTAACTGTAAATATTTTTTCTATATTTTTGAATCTTCTTATTTGTTTAACTTTATCGGTGTGAAAAAAAAGTATTACTGTTTTAAAATTTAAAATGAATTTTAAATATCTAATTAACTTAAAATTATGTATAAAAATTAAATCAGATTCTAGAATCTTTATTCTATATTTATTTTTTACTACGCCTATTTTGAATAATATTTTATCTACATAGGTTAGTTTATAAATATTTACATTTTCAGTTTTATAGAAGTATTCTGATAAATATTTTTCAGTATTAGTTTTTTTTAAAAGGAATAAATTTACGTACTTTACCTTTTTAGACATAATCATAGTAGAAAGCTCTATCATTTGAGAAATTCCTCCTATTTCTTTATCTAAAGAAAAGACAGAAAATATTTTTGTATTTAAATTATTCAACTAACTATTTATCTATGCCATCAAAACATAAGTATTTTATTTCTAAATATTCATCAATTCCTTCCTCAGCTCCTTCTCTTCCTATTCCTGATTCTTTAATACCTCCAAAAGGAGCAACTTCTGTAGAAATAACCCCTGCATTTATACCAATCATTCCATATTCTAAAGCTTCCGCAACTCTCCATATTTTTCCTATATCACGGCTATAGAAATACCCTGCCAAACCATACTTGCTATCATTAGCCATGTTGATTACTTCGTCTTCATTTTTAAACTTAATTATTGGTGCAACTGGGCCAAATGTTTCTTCATAATAAATTTTCATTTTATTTGTAATGTCAGTCATAACAGTTGGTTTATAAAATTGAACACCTGCATTATCATTAATGCCACCAGTTAAAACTTTAGCTCCTTTTTCAACAGCATCATTTACATGTTCTTTAACTTTTTCTAAAGCTAAAGGGGTAATTAATGGACCAATTTGAGCTCCTTCAACTCTACCATCAGAAACTTTTAATTGGGATGATTTTTCTGCTAATCTTTTCGAAAATTTCTCATGTATGTCTTCATGTACATAAATTCTATTCGCAGAGACACATACTTGTCCACTATTTCTATACTTATTAGCCATAGCACCTATAATTGCTTGGTCTAAATCAGCATCCTCAAATACAATAAAAGGAGCATGCCCTCCTAACTCCATTGATACTCTTTTTACAGTTCCTGCAGTTTTTGCCATAAGAATTTTACCAACATTAGTAGATCCAGTAAAAGAAATCTTTCTTACATTAATGTTAGTACATAACTCATCACCAACTTGAGAAACATCTTTTTCTGATACAGATATCAAGTTAATTATGCCTTCTGGTATGCCTGCTCTATGAGCTAATTTCACTAAAGCTGTAGCTGTAAATGGGGTGCTTCCTGCAGGTTTTATTACTACAGGACAGCCTGCAGCTAGTGCTGGAGCAACTTTTCTAGTGATCATTGCTGCAGGAAAGTTCCAAGGAGTAATAATACCACAAACTCCTATAGGTTGCTTTATAGTAATAATTCTTCTTCCTTTAATAGTAGAAGGTATAGTTTTTCCATACGTTCTTTTTGCCTCTTCAGCAAACCAGTCTGTAAACCAAGACGCATATACTATTTCACCCTTAGAGTCTTCTAATGGTTTACCATTCTCTAAGGTCATTATTAGTGCCAAATCATCTATATTTTCAAGAATTAAATGATGCCATTTTCTTATATAACCTGATCTTTCCTTGCCTGTAAGAGATTTCCAAGAGCTCCAAGAATTATTTGCTGAGTTTATTGCTTCTATAGTATCTTCTTTGGAAGAATTAGGCATTGTTCCAATAATTTTTTGGTCTGATGGATTTACTACGTCAAAAGAGTCTTTACTATTAGCATCCACCCAATTCCCATTAATATAGTTTTTTTGTTTAAATAAACCTTTATCCTTTAAATTCATTACATCTCCTATTAATACTAATTGTATATATTATTTTTATTTTCACTAGGTAAAAGAAACCAATATAACAAAAGAAAATTACCTATTCCAGTTAAAGTTATTAGTAGCCACCAGCCAGATTTATTTATATCATGTAGTCTTCTTATACTTACAGAAATGCCAGGCAAAAATGTAAAGAAAAAAACAAATAATGAAACTGAATTAACATTATTTTCACTAAAAAAAATAGCATCTAAACGAAAGGACACTAAGGCTAGGAGAAGTTCAAATAATCTCCAATACCAATATTCTACTCTATTAGCTGTTCCAGAAAATATAGTATATTTATTTAAACATACATTTATAGCTTGAAAAAATGTCATAATATTAATTAAAATTAAATATGCTAATATATAACATAAGTATTTTTAAAACAAAATTAGGATATTTTGAGCTTAAATCTATAGACAATAAGATAATGAGTTTTTACCCTAGCAAAAAAAAAAAAATAGAGTTCAATAATTGTTATCTTCATAAAAAGTTTTATGTACAAATTAATAAATATTTTAATAATGAAAAAACTTTCCTGAGATTTAATACAAAAATGCAAGGAACGTCCTTTCAAAAAGAAGTTTACAATAAAATAAGTAAAATTAAATTTGGACATACTAAATCTTATTTTCAAATAGCAAAAGAATTGAATACTTCACCCAGAGCTATAGGAAATGCATGTTGTAGAAATAAATGTTTATTTATAGTACCTTGTCACAGAGTAATTTGTCTGGACGGTAATTTAGGTGGATATATTTTAGGAAAAAAAATAAAAAGACACTTAATTAACTTGGAAAAGTATGGAAAATAATTATTTTTATTGTGAAAGAAATAATTTAGAATTTTTAAGTGAACCTTTTAACTTTTTTACTAATTTCTCATTTTTATTAATTTCCGTTATATTGTATTATGATAAAAGAATAACAGATAAAAATTATTCATATATTATATTTCTTATAGGAATAAGTAGCTCTTTTTTTCATTCCATACAAAATCATATAACTGCATTATTAGATGTATCATTTATAGTAGTATTTATTCTGTATTATTTAAATAATTTATATAAAAGCTTTAATATAAATGCTTATATTTCTTTTATATTAAGTATTCTATTTATACTTTTTTGTAGTTTTTTTGGTTATTTATTTAACACTTCTATATTAAGTAGCTCTGCATATTATTTTCCTATTTTGCTGCATTTATATTTTTTAAGTTTATTCTTTTATATTAAGAAAAAAATATATATTCAATATAAAATGTTTATTGGAATTTCTATTTTATTTACTCTTTCATTATTTTTAAGAACTATAGACCTTAGAATCTGTTCTTATTCTATTATTGGAACACATTATTTATGGCATATATTAAATGCTATTATTCTGTATTTATTAATAAAATATATACATTTAATAATTAACAGACCCTCCCCAAAAAAACCAACCTAAACCTAAAAAGAATAAAGTATTTCCGTATAGTGCATGCTCAATACTTACTAACAAAAGAGAGTTGGTCTTACTATATGTCCTTGCAAATATTAAACCACCAAAAAAACCTAGAAAAGGTGCCACCCAATTAATTGCAAAAATATGGGAAAAACAAAATACTAAAGAACTCATCAGAACCATAGTTTTATTACTTTTAAAAAGACTTTTATATCTATTGAAAAAAAAAGTACAGAATATAAATTCTTGTGGAAAAGCGGAAAATATAGGATAGAAAATAAAAATCTTATATAATAAATTTAAGTCATTTTTTTGAATAATAAATAACTTATCTGGGAAAAAATAATAAGTAAAACCATATAAAACCAATGAAAAAAAAATCCATCTAACTAATATTATCAATAAATATTTAGTATTTTCTCCTAGTATTGTAATGTTTTTCCAGCTATGCTTTTTATAATATAAAGTAAAATATATAATAGAAACATATACTAGTATCATCCATAGCAAAACTAATATATAACTGGATAATTTGAAATAAACTACTGAAATTGGAAATAAAAATCCCAACACAAATATTTCAATAAGTTTAATTAATTTTTTTTTTTCTAGCATGTTTATTTTTTTATTTTAATATATAATTATATGAAAATTATATCTACTACAGCCTGTCCTCATGACTGCCCTAGCACATGTACTCTAGATATTGAACATGACAATGATTATATATATAAATTAAAGGGAAATAAGGATAATACTTATACAAAAGGTGTTATTTGTTCTAAAGTTTCAAGATATCAATACAGAACTCATAATGAAGATAGACTATTATATCCTTTAAAGAGAATTGGAAGAAAAGGGAGTAATGATTTTAAAAAAGTATCGTGGGATGAAGCTCTTGATATAGTTAGTACTAAATTATTAAAGATTATCAGTGAATATGGCAGTGAAGCAATTTGGCCTTATTTTTATGCAGGGACAATGGGCTTAATACAAAGAGATGGAATTAATAGATTTAGGCATGAGTTTAATTTTTCAGATCAATACTCTACAATATGCAATGCCTTACCCCAAGCAGGTTGGCTTGCGGGAGTCGGTTCTTTAATGGGTCCTGATCCAAGAGAAATTGAGTATTCTAAAGTTATCGTAATGTGGGGGGGAAATCCAGCCTCAACTCAAGTTAATTTTATGAAACACGTACAAAATGCTAGAAAAAATAATAATGCTTTTTTAATAGTTATTGATCCTTATCTTACTAAAACAGCTAGAATAGCAGATCTGCATATTAAATTGCGCCCTGGAACAGACGGTGCCTTAGCATGTGGAATAATGAAAAAAATTATTGAAAACAATAAAGCTGATTACCAGTATTTAAAAACTCATACTAAAGGTTTTGAAGAATTAAGAGTACATTTGCATAAAAAAAGCAATGTGTGGGCAAGTAAAATATGTGGTGTTTCTGAAGAGAAAATTTCAGAACTTTCTAAGATTATATGCAGTAATAAGAAAGTTTATTTTAGGATGGGATATGGATTTACAAGACAAAGAAATGGATCTTTTAATATGCATGCTGTTATTTCTATACCTACATTACTAGGAGCATGGAAACAACTAGGTGGTGGAGCCTTTTACAATAACGGGGCTATATACAAAATAGATAAAAGTATAATTGAAGGTCTTAACTTTAAAAATCAAAACATTAGGGTTTTAGATCAATCTAGGATAGGTCCAATATTAATAGGTAATAAATTAGCCTTAAAAAATAAAGTAAATGTAAAAGCATTATTTATTCAGAATACTAACCCTCTGGTAGTTGCGCCGGAAACTTTATTAGTAAGAAAAGGTTTTATGAGAGAAGATTTGTTTGTATGTGTTCATGAACAGTTTATGACAGAAACAGCTAGATATGCAGATATAGTTCTACCAGCTACTAGTTTTGTAGAACATAACGATATATATATAGCCGGAGGTCATCAACATATAACTTTTGGGCCAAAACTGATTAAAGAAATTGGAAATTCGTGGTCAAACCATAAACTAATTAATGCATTATCAAAAAGAATGGGCTCTAAAAGAAATGAATTTAACTATTCTGAAGAAAAAATTATTGATTTAACATTACAAGCATCTAATTTAGGGAGCTTAAAAGAGCTTAAGTGTAAGAAATTTATGGATTTACAGCCAAACTTTAAGAAATCTCACTTTATAGATGGTTTTGGACATAAAGATAAAAAGTTTCATTTTACTGCAGAATGGAAAGAGGAGGATAAAATTTTTAACGAAAAATACAAGCTTCCTGATCATTATGATTTAATAGAAAAAGCATCTAAAGTCTTTCCTTTTAAATTAATAACTGCACCAGCTCATAATTTTTTAAATTCTTCTTTTACCGAAACATCTCAATCTAAAAAGATTGAAGGCAAACCCACCATTAAAATACATCCCTCTGATATGAAAAAATTAAAAATAAAAAATAATGATGTAGTGGAAATTGGAAATTCTAGAGCAACGATAAAAATATATGTTGAAGAATTTGATGGTTTACTTGAGGGTGTAACTGTAGTTGAAGGAGTATGGCCCAATGAAAACTTTATTGAAGGGCTGGGCATAAACTCATTAGTAGGTTCAGATAGCCCTGAACCTTCAGGTGGAGCTGTTTTTCATGATTCTGCTATATGGATAAAAAAAATAGTTACCTAATATAACTTAAATACTTAGAAGAAATATATTTTCCATCTTTCCAGTTTTTGCTTTCGTATCCATTAATAGAGTTATTTTCAATACTGTGCAAACCAGCTTTAACAAGTGTATCAGAATTAAAGCTCCAGTCCTTGTAGCCTTCTTTAATTACATTAAAATATCTTTTATAAGGTCTAGAGTATTGATATTTTTTTTTCATAGTATAAATCATGACCTTTTCATTTTTGCCCATTATAACCGTATTTACATAAATTTTTTCATAAATTTTAGGAAACTCTTCATATATATCTAGAGACCTTTCACACTTTTCAGTAATTTTATAGACTCCTAAGCATACTGAGTATTCATTAAACTTTTCAATATCAGCTACTCCTTTAAATACTAACTTGTAATGGTCTAAAATTAAAGAAGCATAGCTGATCGAATTAGGACAGCGCGCAAGCATTTGATTTTTATTTAAATTAGATCCGTAAGCACCATATAAATACATAATTAAGATATAAGATAATAATATTACTTTGTGAAGTATTTTAAATATAATTATAGCAATTAACTATGTAAAAATTCAGTTTATCTATAAAATTATTTATACTTAAAATAGTATGTTAATAATAGAGTTCGACTATTTATTCAAGAATATTAATTTTCCTTTTTTATGCTTATTATAAGATATTAAAGATGTTTTAGTATTGTCTATTTCTAACGGTATTATATCATTCGAATTATAATTTAACGCATATGAAATAGCAGCTCGTATAGGCCCTCCATGAGAAAAAATAACTACATTGTTATTTGTAGTAATATTTAGTATCTCATCTATGAAACTTTTAACTCTGCAACTTAGTTGTTCAAAGCTTTCTCCATTTGGTGGTTTATGTGATGCTTTCATTAACCAGTTAACATCATAAATTCCAGTCTTTTTAGTTAATTCATAGAGCTCATTATATTTCATACCGGTATAATCACCTAGATTTTGCTCAACTAGCCTTTCATCTATTATGTGTTTTTTATAAGAATAACCTAAATTAACTGCTGCGTTAAAAGTCTTTATAGTTCTGGAAAGGCTTGAAGTATATACATTACAATTAAAAGGAACAGTTGCTATTAAACTTTTAAGAGATTTAGTATCACTTACATCACATTCAACTTCATTATTACCATAACAACAATCATTATTCATTACGACAGGAGCATGCCTAACCCACCAAAAATTAATCATTATTATTTATACTATTAGATACTTCAATTAAATTACCATCAGGATCATTGCAATATATTGAAATTAGTTTTGAATAAGCTCCAATTCTTTCGACAGGACCTTCTAGAATTTTTATATTATTAATTTTGAATTTATTAATCCAATAAGATAATTTTTTTTTACTAATAAAGCATACATCCAGTGTCCCTGGTCTAGCTATAAATGCATGAGGTGAAAAAATGCTTTTGTATTCATGAATGTTAATTTTCTGTTTGCCAAAGTGAAGCGAGTATCGAATAGAGCTATCATTTCCAGACTTACTTTTTTTAAGCGTCATTTCTAACACATTAACAAAAAAGTAGATAGTTTTATCTAAATTACTTGATGTTAGTACGACATGATCTATAGCATCAACCATCATTTAATCTCTAACACTCAAAAAATGTACTCCAGCATCACCTGCTTTTTCAGTATGTTCTTCATTTTTTTTTAATTTTAATCTACTTCCTGGCAATAAAGTAATGCTAGAATTAGATAATGTTATTTCTATATCACCTGAAAGTACAATAATATCAACTTCGAAATCATGGGAGTGTTTGTCTAAAAAGTAATGTGGTGGTTTTTTTATTTCTACTATTTTCTTCTTGTCATTGTATTTTAAAATTTTATAAGCTTCATTTTTTTTCATAATTAATTATATTAATTTAAAATTCTAAATCTATATGAAAGTTTTTTTATGCATAAAAATAAATTTTTTTTTTCTATCATTGTTTGAAATAAAACTAGATATTTTTGACATACTCATTTTATAATAAAAGTTTATAGCTCTCTTATTGTTAATATCAACACTTAAATAAGTAGTTCCTGAAATACAATTTAAGAACTTTGTTAAGACATGATGAGCAAAAGTATTTTGATTTTGTAGGTCATCTCTTACTATTTGCTCAATAACTGTATTGTTGGGTTCTATTAAAATATCGCCAAGTTTAAATGGCATTTTTAAGATTTTATACATTATCACAACACCATTTTCAAATATGCATTCTTTTGTTTTAATTTTTTTTTTTATATGACACTTCTTGATGTGAGAAAACCAGAGCTTATTATTTTTAAATATAGCAGTAATATCATCAGCATCATTTGCATCAGCATACCTAAAAAAAGTAAGGCAGTCATTCATTGATTTTTTTTTTACAGTACTGTAAAGAATATTCAAAAACTGTTGAAAAGCTTTTTATTTTCCAGCCTATATCCTCTCCATTATATAATTTTTCACTAACTTTTCTCTCCCACCCATTATTAGGAAATTCCTCCCAAATGCACTCACACAATACTTTTAGTTTATTTTCATCTTGTTTACCATTAAACATTTCTTTAAAAGGTGGCAGTTTTTCTTTACAAATATTTTTAGAGGAAAACTCTTTACTGCTATCGCTGCAAGAGATTATAAAACTAGTGATGAAAATAAATAAAAAAATAATTTTTAATTTTTTAAAAGGTAATAGTTTATTACTATTTTGTTTAAAGTTAAGAATATTTATATTTAAAATATATCCATAAGTTATTCTATATTTAATGATTAGATAAAGCATAATTTTATTTTACATAAAAACATTTTTAGTACTCAGCGCCTATTTTTTTAAACTTTTTTTCATCTTATTGAGGCATTTTTTTGTAATTATTTTTCTTTCTTCTATAGAAAAATATAACCATTCTCTAATTTGTTCAGATGTTCTATAGCAGCCAACGCACTGATTATCTACAATCGTACAAACACCAATACAAGGACTTTCAATCATAATTAGAAAATACCTTATAAATTATTTTCTGATTTACAAATGTAAATAATAATAAAAAGACACCTCCCACTAATAATCTATCTTGACCTTCTATAACTGCTACGATGAAACACAAGAAAGAACCAAAGCCAAATAACCCTAAATTTACAATTATAAGAAAAAGTTTTAATAACCTCATTTAAATAATTACTCTTTAGTATAGTTTAGCACTTTTTCAGGTGGTCTACATAAAATATATTCTTTTCCATTAAAAATAATAGGTCTTTGCATACAACTCTTATTTTCAAATAATATTTTAATTATTTGTTTTTTATTATTAAAATCAATATCAAAGCCTTTTATATTATTATCCTTAACTCTAATTATATCATTTAAATATCCCTTAATGCCCGTTACTATTTTTTTTATAGTGTAGAGATTAAATTCAACTTTGAGATATTCTACTACCATATAATCTAGTTTTTTTTCCTTGATTATCCTCAAGCATTCTCTAGATTTAGAGCATTTATTATTATGATAGATGGTAATCATATTTTTCTAGATTTAATTTCATTTCATTCCAAACTACTTCTAATCCTTTTAAAGGTCTAATTAGAACCTTAAATTCTTTTATCAAGTCCAAATCACACTTTATAATATCAACTCCATTTATCTCTATATCATTTATATTAGCAGTAAACTCGGCAAAAAAAATGACTTTGTAATGTATGTGTTATTTAAATATCGAAAGTTATTTCCTTTAAAAATTTTTACCGCTGTATGCAAGTACTTTAATACTTTATTCTTACCCTTCTGTGGAGTATACACAATAGGAGAATAAAATATTGCTTCTTCGTGAATAATATCTTTTAAATCACTTGTATTACCAGTTTGTATAATAGTTTTCCATATATCAATTGTTTTAATAGACAAAAAGTTAACTTTCTGATTTCTTTACTTTATCTAACGCATCATTACTACTATCACTTTTTATATGTTTTAAGCCCGTTGGTAAGTTTTTTTTAGTAAGCTTAGGTTTTTCTGCGCTTTTATTTTGATGTAATTTATTCGTATTTAATTCTTCATTAGGCATAGATTCAGAACTATCATCTTCATCTTCTTTAGTTTTATTTAATGAAGGATTAATAATTTCATTAAAATTCTTGCTTAACTCAGGGTCAGTAAAGGAAATTTCTTTTCTTATGTCCTCTAACTCACTATTTTTAATAGCATCATCTACCGAATCTTGTAGTTCTCTACTTATACCTCTCACCTTAGCTAACATTTTACCTATAAAACCTAAAAACTTAGGTATTTCTTTTGGTCCTATTACAAAAAGACTGACTGTTGCTAAAATAAGTATTTCTGTCCATCCTATATCAAACATGTTATTAATAATTAAATTTGTAAAATTAAATATCTATATTAAAGTAAAATTATAAAAAATTAAACAATAATAGTATTATGCCTTCTGGTACAGTTGAAATAGAAAATAAAAAAAAAGATATTAAATTTAAAGGCTATGTTACTGCTCCCGCCACTGGTGTTTATCCTGGTGTTTTATTACTACATCAAGATTTTGGGATTGATGCTAATATTAGATCCTATGCAGAAAATTTAGCTGCAAATAACTATACAGTTTTTGTACCTGATCTTTTCTGGAGAGATTTGCCAGGTTGTGAACTTAATTCTTCCACTCCTCAGGATATTGAAAAATCAAAAACTATATTAAAAGATTTCAATATAGATAATAGTTTTGATGATATTACTTTATGTCTCAAATGGTTAAGAGAAACCCCACAGTGCAATGGACTTGTATCTGTTATAGGTTTTGGAGTAGGCGCTAATTTAGCGTATTTAGCTGGATTATGGCTCGATATAGAGTCAACCGTATGTTATGATTTTCAAGGGTTTAAGTTTTTTAAAGACAATGATACTTTTATAAGAAGACCTATGTTAGTTCATTTGAGTAGTACAGTGTTTAGTTCTTTAGAGAAAAGTAATAAAAATAATTTTTTAGAAAACGAAGAAAAAATAAATATTTTTAAATATGAAAATTGTTTAAATAATTTTTATAGAATAGCTGATAAAAATTATAATTATCAAGGTAGTTTAGATTCTTTTAATAAAACATTAGAGCATATTAAAAAATCTTTTGATAAACCTCATACGACATAATTTAAATAGTTTAAGACAAACTATTTGATATGAATTTTAGATATCTAAAGACATACTAATAGGAACATGATCAGAAGGATTATTTTCTGAGCGAATGTCTTCATAAATTATTACGCTATTAACAAATCTTATTAAGTCTTTAGATATTAGTATGTGATCTAGTCTTCTACCTCTATTTGATGCTCTCCAATTTTTGTTTCTGTATGACCACCAAGAAAATATTTTCTTATCCATTTTAAAATAATCTCTTACAATATCTACCAGAGGCACTGTATTAATCAATTTTTTAAAATAATCAGTTTCTAATTTAGTATGTGATACTACTTTTAATAATTGTTTGTGTGACCAAACATCGTACTCTGATGGGGCAATATTAAAGTCCCCAAGAACTATCATCTTTTTAGACTTATGGTAATTAAATAGCTTAATCAATTCTTTCATAAAATTAATTTTATGCTGAAACTTTCTATTTACTTTTACGTCTGGAATGTCTCCTCCAGCAGGAACATATAGGTTATGTATAATAATATCATTAGCTAATACTATTTTAATATGTCTAGAATCTTTAAGCCCACAAAATTCATTAAAATTTTTTTCTTTTATTGGTATTTTTGATAATACTGCAACTCCATTATAAGACTTTTCTCCTCTAACATAAGAATGAATAAACCCTTGATTATAAAAAATATCAAATGGGAAATATTCATTGATAGTTTTTATCTCTTGCAAGCATATTACATCTATTTTTTCATTAACAAGAAAGTTCAAAATATTTTGTTTTCTTATTCGTACTGAATTTACATTCCACGTAGCTATTTTCATATTTGATAATTCTCTATAATTAGATCAATGTAAAGGTTTTCCAGTTTTAATCCCATTTTTATAAAACTCTGTTTTTTCTAAACTACCATGTATAAAATAGATTTCTCTTCTACCCTCTAGCTTTCCATCTTTGTAAATACTTTTTATCCATACTTGACCTGAGTTGTAGTAACTAAAATAATTTCCCTCTAATTTTCCATTTAAAAAGTTTTTAACTTCTTTAATTTTTCCATTATTATAATAAAAGTTGGACTTACCATTTAGAATACCTTTGGAATAAATTTTTTCTTCTCTAATTTGTCCATTGTCATAGTAATTACTATATTTACCATCCCACTTATTTGCACATACTGTGCCTTGTTCTTTAATAATACCATTATTAAAATAATCTTTATACTCTCCAGTTAATTGATTATTGCTATAATTTACTACACTAGATATATTACCATTATCATAGTATTCTATAAACTCCCCTTCAAGCTTGCCTTTTATAATTTTACCAAAAACTTTACCTTTTATATTTCCAGTATATGGAAGTAGGTTATTGTTAGGATCACAGTAAATATTATTTTTTTCTATCAAATCAGTAATTTCCATACCAATATATTAAAGAATAATAGTAAAATGTGTAGTTAAAAGTATTAGAGCTTTTTTTTATAGTTTTTAGTCTTATATTATAATTTGTGAGTATAAAACTAAATATTATATATAAAATCATAATGGCTTTATTATTAAATTATCAAGTCCTAAATGCTAATGATAAACCAATGAATAATAATTCAGTGAATACTGTATTATATGAGAGATGTAACAGAGCTTTAGATTTCTATATTGATCGACCAGATCTTGAAACAGAATATCTTAGAAGGTTAGAATATTGCCAAAATACAATTAAAGATATTAGTCCTGATGGATATCAAGTTAACCCAATATTATCTGATTTTTCGAGCATGTTTGGAGTAAATGGGCGTACAAGAATGCAACAGCATCAAGGGGTTGATATAATAGGGTATGCAAATGAACCAATACTAGCTATTGCTGATGGAATTGTATTAGAGACTACCTATGCAAACTGTGTTGGACCTACAGTAGTAATTGATCATGGAAAATCATCTAAAATTGAAAGACTTATAACTATATATAGTCATACTGGTGACTATTTAGTTAAAGAGGGTGATTATGTAAAAAGAGGTACGGCTATTGCAAAGTTACCAAAAAAAATAGAACATCCTTGTATGGCAAGAGTAAGGCATTTACATTTACAAATAGGTCAACAATATTGCGAAAAAGATGAGAAACATAAATGGGGATGCCAGTTTTTTATAAAAGATTTATATAGCTCTTTAAATCCAAATGACTTTTGGCTTGATAGCTCTAAAAAAGCTAAATGTTTTGATAAAAATAAGAAGTATAAAGAAGGTGATATCACTTACCCTTTTGAATGTAAGAAAATTAATCGTTAATCCAATTAAAATTTAGCTTAGAATTAACTAAATGTACCCTTTGTAACCCAGCAAAATCAAAATCATTTTTTTCTTTTGCACTTTTAAACATTCTAAAATCATACAATACCTTTTCATTAGAACTATTGGGTTTATAAAGTGCTTTTTTAATTATATGACTTTTAATATCTGCTGTTCCAAAGTCACCCGTGAAAAATTTAAGATCGCTTTTATTAAAAGGGCTTTGAATTTTTAATATTTCGTCATGTGTAGCATAGCCCCTAGCGTTTACTTTGAAATAAATTAAATATGCATTAGTAACTTTATATTTTTCAAGTAAGCTTAATACTAATGCGTTCCAGCTATGGTCTGGAATATTTAATAAATTTTTGTCTGTACATAAAAAAGAATCTACTAATTTGTGTTTAGCAAAGTCACTTTCTAGTTGGAAAGAACCTAAATCTAGGTTAGAAATTTCAAGTTCATAAATATCACAAATAGTCGAATTATTAAGTATTATAGAGTCAGATTCCCATAAACATAAACTATTAATATTATTAAATATATCAAATCTAAACTTCTCCGGTATTCTCCATTCATCATCAATTTCTTCATCCTGTAAGTATTGAGCTAATACGTACTCTTGCAGAAGTTCTATACTTTTCTTGCTAATCCAAAAGTCTATTATTTCCTTTTTAATAAATGAACAAAAAAAATATCCCCCTTGTCCATTCATTACGATTTTATAGCTAAACATGTTTAAATCTATAACCTAATAAATAATTTTATGTATTATTCATCAAAAAAAATATCAATAAAATTATTATACCATATATTATTGCAATATAATTAATTGTCTTTATAAATAAACATTAATTTTATTAAATAGTATTAGTGCAGGAAAGAAAATTAAGGTTGGTATTATCATATAATACCAAACTGGAGTAGTATAATTAATTAGATTAATGTAAAAAATAGTAGAATATTAAATAATTACCGTAATGAAGTAACCATACGCTATATAATTTCTAGCTAACTATTTATTTTTAGAATCAATAATTGATGAAAATATTGACAAAAAAATTCCCTTCATATTCGTAAAACCATGTATAGCTCCAATAAAAATTAAAAAAGTATTTTCTAAAATTAATTATATGTGCACTCTACATTATAACTTTATTTTTATTTAATGTAATTACTGCAGAAATTATTAACATTAGTGCGACAAATAATTTTATATCTATATTTGTAACTTTTTAGGGAAATAAATAAGAATATAAATACTGAAGGAGAGAGTATATAAATTAAAATCAATTATTATTTTTTTTAAGATTTTTTTATAAATTATGTGAAGTAAGCTTGTAACTATTGATAGTGGTAACAAGATCTGTAATGCTCCACTAAAACTATAACTTATTTACAAGAATATTGGAGTAACAAATAATAGCAACACTACTCCAAAAATAGATTTAAATATGTATAGCTGCAGAATAATAAAAAATTCTATAAAAGAATATGTCATAAAGGTATATTAGTTATAATAGTTAAAAAAAATTTAATCTAACTAAAGATTAAATATAGTAAAGAGTGAATTATTTTTAGGAATCATTCAAAGTTGTTGCTACAAATTACTCCGGGAGGAGACAATAAAGTAGCAACATTGTGAGAATAATTCTCATTCTCATATATGTCAACATTTTTTTTAGTTTTTTTTTAATTATTATATTCTTTGAAATAATTTACTAATATTACTCCTATTAATATTAAAATAATTCCAACTACTGTGAAAAAGTTTAAAACTTGTTTGTAAATATAGAAACTTAAAACTGTTACTAATAATATTCCCATTCCTGCCCATGATGCATAAATAACAGCTAATGGTAACTTAGAGGACAAAATAGATAATAAATAAAAAGATATACCATACAAAAATAATACAAATAAGGTTGGATATATTTTACTAAAGTTATTAGTTAGCGGTAATAACAAAGTACCAGTAACCTCAAAAGCAATAGCTAATATTAGGATAAAGTATAAAAACAATTTATTTTATTTATATTTGAGTTGAATTAGTTAATCTGTATTGCATATAAATTGTATCCTCAGGTATTGCTAATATAATCTATCTTAATTTTTCATTTATTTTTTTTTCTTCTGAGCATTTAACTTTTATTATACTACCTTGTCCTCTAGTTCTACCAGAATTATCTATCCATAAAACACCATAGGGGCATGAAACGCCTATAATATTTTTATACTTATTAGTTCCATCTATAAATTTCATCATACCTACACCAGCTTTATCAAAAGAGTTTCGAGATAAATTTACCCAAAATTTATTGTTATTACTATCAGATGCCATGCAGTATCCATTAAGCTCTATATCTTTTTTTGAATTAGTAAATGCTGATACGACACAAGACATATTGCCATAATTTCCTAAGCTATCTTCCCATACACCATCAGGTAAAAACATAGAAAACCTATCTTTATTAGGCATTTCTATTATATTATTATTTGAATTTTCTTTAGGATACCAATTAAAATTATAACTTACACTATATAAACTAGAGACATAAAATATACTCAGTATGATAAATATTTTTTTTATAAAAATAACTCCCCTTTCATGTAAGTAATAGCCTCGCCTCCAATAATTACCCTATCTCCTAAATGCGTACATTTTAACTCACCTCCCCTTTCAGATATTTGTCTTGCTAACATATATTTTTTTTTAAAAACATTGGACCAAAAAGGAATAAGATCACAATGAGCTGATCCAGTTACTGGATCTTCTAATATTCCAAACTTAGGAGCAAAAAACCTTGAAACAAAATCAGAATTTTCTCCAGGAGCTGTTACTATTATACCATCCAAATCTAATGCCTTAATTGCTTCAAAGTCAGGTAATATATCAATGATTTCTTTTTCAGACTCATATACTGCCATACCATATTTGCCAAGAAAGAATTTAGATGCTCTAGATCTAAGTGCATATGAAATTTCATCTAATTTAGAATTATCTTGTTCTATAGTATGCGAAGGAAAATTCATACTAAATATATTATTTTTTAGAGATACAGTAAGTAAATCACCTTTTTTAGTATGAAATTCGATATAATTTTTCTCTTTTCCCATTTCAGTAAATATTACATGTGCTGCAGCTAAGGTAGGATGTCCTGCTAAATCAATTTCAGTTTTTGGCGTAAACCATCTGATATAATACTTATTTTCTTTAATTATAAAAAAAGTTGTTTCAGATAAGTTATTTTCCATGGCAATCGATTGCATAATTTTATCATCAAGCCAAATATTTAAAGGACATACAGCAGCTGAATTACCTTTAAATAGTTTACCAGTAAATGCGTCTACTTGGAATATTTTTACTTTTTCCATAATATAAACTATCATTGAATTATTTTACTGTCACTTCCTAGTATTAATTAAAAATATAATATTAAAAATTTTATATTTTTAAATTCTTCTAATAACAAATTTTGTATGTATATTAAAAATATGAAAAGTATAATTGTTTTTTTATTTTTATTTGTATTTAAAATTTTTTCAGGAGACTATACTTTTGACTCTAGAGGCAATAGCGTACAAGAAGTTTTAAAGTTTGCTGATAATAGTAAATATATTCATATTACAACTAATGGATGGTGGACAGATTCCTATGGTAATTTTGGAAAAGAAGTATGCTATGGTAAAATAGAATCTTCTGATGATGAAATTAATTTAGATGTCATGTGTGAATTAACAGATCAGGAAAAAAAAACTATTAAAGTTTCTAGAAAAAGAAACTCTTTACTAGGTGGTGGTGTAGGTATAAATACTTATATTGAAACTCCCGACAAGTATAGCTTTTTATCTGGCAAAAAATGTACTTACGCGGTTACATTTTTAAATATTGATTTTTTTTATAAGCAAAAATGTATTGTTAAATAACATAAATGTTTTAAATACAAAGAATTATATTACAACTTGAAATCCTTCAAATACAGGGTGTCCTATATATTGTTATTCTGCCCAGCTCCTTTATGTGCTAAAGAAAAGCTTCAGATTTAGTGCAATTTAAAAAAACATCTTCAGAAATCCATACACTCTGAGAAGCATATAAAGTAAAATTATCTTCGGTATAGCCTTTTACTAAATGAAATTCTTTAAAACCTATTACTCCCTTCCAGATGAGAGTCTCTTTTTTTCCAGATGTTTTCAAAATCACTCTCTCTGCCTTTAACTATCTTAAATCTATTCATTGCAATATACATAATAGTCTAATAATTTATTGAATATTATCATTAATATTAATGATAATTATTATCAACATAAATATTTAATTTTAACTTTAATTATTTTTTGTACACTTTACTGGAGCAAAAACTATATCTTCTACATACTCAATTGCATAAGAACACTTATAACCTATATAGTCTTTCCAAAAACCTTCCCCATCAACTAATATGATCTTTCCAACTGCTCTATCCATATCCGAACCCTTTAATCTTTTTCCCATTGCTATAAAAGCATCACTATTTTGGTCTTTAAATTTACAAGCAAAATACATATTTTCAAGAAAAGAATTATTATCATATAAAATACTACCATTACATTGATATTTACCATATTTACCAATGTCAGTTTCAAACCCTCCAGAATGCTTAAATGAAATAAATTTTCCCCCTCCAGGAAAAGTTGTTACTTCATTTCTTTCCAAGGTTCCTGTGCTTTTATAAGTAAAATCTTTAGCATTTATTTTAAAAACAAATAAAATAATAAAAATTATTAATATATATT
>MDTB01195976.1_pt1 | contig 34850 bp, 36 predicted proteins | sample 811161 | NCBI WGS metagenome assembly MDTB01 (sample SAMN05326650, study PRJNA326480) | marine metagenome | isolation source: seawater | place: Mediterranean Sea | collected 2009 | reverse complement strand
GAGTATACCGCCCAGTTCTGTCATCTTTATGATCAGTCAGCGTTTGATCCAAATTACGAATCGATGCCGCTGGAAGCTTTCGAGCCAATGGTTCGCAAGCTTATGGAGCGCCCGCGCACATCGATTTATATGCGCGATGACGAAACATCGGCCATTTAGGCCTTCACGGTGCGTTTTTATGCCCGGCATCACGCGCGGGTGAGGGGATCGGATGAATTCCGTTTTGATGCTTATTGACCGGATCATAGATTTGTATGTCTGGATCATTATTTTGTCGGCTGTGCTGAGCTGGCTGGTTGCCTTTGACATTATCAATATGCGCAACCGGTTCGTCTATCTTGTCGGCGATGCACTCAACCGCCTAACCGAGCCTGTTTACAGGCCCGTGCGCCGCATCCTGCCTGATATGGGCGGGCTTGACCTGGCCCCGCTTGTGGTCATTTTTGGCCTGTGGTTCTTGCGTGATATCATGTGGGAACTCTCTCGGTCGGCCTATTAGCGCGCCGGTATAGCACGCATGGCAGCAACTCTTATCGATGGAAAAAAAATTGCGGCTGAACTGCGTGGCGCAATTGGCGCGCGTGTGTCCGCGCTTCAAGCCGCGCATAATTTGATACCCGGCCTGGCTGTTGTTCTGGTTGGTGAAGACGCTGCCAGTCAAGTCTATGTGCGCAATAAAGGCATCGCCACGCGCGAGGTTGGCATGCAGTCGTTCGAATATCGCCTACCCGCCGATACCTCACAACGCGTATTGCTTGATAAGATCAACGAGCTGAATGACGATTCGGCTGTGCACGGCATTTTGGTGCAGTTTCCCGTGCCCGAGCAGATAAGCCAACAGACGGTTATCGATACGATTAGCCCCGATAAGGATGTGGACGGCCTGCACCCGATCAATGCCGGACGCCTTGCTTCGGGGCACCTGACAGGGCCCGGTGCGGCGCTGGCGCCGTGCACACCGCAAGGAAGCGTAATGCTGGCGCGCGCGGCGCTGGGCGATCTGACGGGCGCGCATGCTTTGGTGGTTGGCCGATCTAATCTGGTGGGTAAACCAGTGGCACAGCTATTGCTTGCCGAAAATTGCACCGTCAGCATTGCTCATTCGCGCACACGCGATCTGGCGGGGTTGTGCCGTAGTGCCGATGTGTTAGTGGCTGCTGTCGGTATTCCCGAAATGGTCAAGGGCGACTGGGTAAAACCCGGTTCATGCGTTATTGACGTTGGTATTAACCGCGTCGAAGCCCCAGAAAAAGGGCTCGATGATGCCGGGCGCCCTAAAACAAAACTGGTCGGCGACGTGGCTTTTGATGACGCCGCACAGCTTGCTGGCCATATTACCCCGGTGCCGGGTGGCGTTGGGCCGATGACCATTGCGTGCCTTTTGCAAAACACGCTCACGGCCGCGTGCCGGCAGCACGATATAGACGAAATAGCCTAGCTCTTGCGGCGGCCCAACAGTTTCAACCGCAAGGCATTCAACCGGATAAACCCTTCCGCGTCCTGTTGGTCATAGACGGCATCTTCTTCAAACGTCACATGTGCTTCGGAATACAGCGAATAATCGGATGTGCGGGCGACCACGGTGGCCGAGCCTTTATAGAGTTTGAGCGTAACTGTGCCGGTCACAAATTTCTGGCTTTCATCAATCGCGGCCTGCAACATTTCGCGCTCGGGCGAAAACCAGAACCCGTTATAAATCAGTTCCGCATAACGCGGCATCATCTCGTCTTTCAGATGCGCCGCGCCGCGATCGAGTGTCAGCGATTCCATTCCGCGGTGTGCGGCAAGCAGCACTGTGCCGCCAGGTGTTTCATAAATGCCCCGCGACTTCATGCCGACAAAACGATTTTCTACCAGATCGAGCCGCCCAATGCCGTTTTCGCCACCCAGCGTGTTAAGGCGCGCCAGCAAATTGGCTGGTGATAAATTTTCACCATCGATAGAAACGGCATCACCGCCAGCAAACCCGATTTCGATAAATGTCGGTGTGTCGGGCGCATCTTCGGGTGAAACTGTCCGCTGGTAGACAAATTCTGGACACGGTGCACCCGGGTCTTCAAGTACTTTTCCCTCGCTCGATGTGTGCAGTAAATTTGCGTCAACTGAGAAAGGGGCTTCGCCGCGCTTGTCTTTCGGCACGGGGATCTGATGTTGTTCGGCATAGGCGATAAGTGTTTCGCGGCTATTCAACGCCCATTCGCGCCAAGGCGCGATCACGCGAATATCTGGATTGCAGGCGTAATATCCCAGTTCAAAGCGCACCTGATCATTGCCCTTGCCAGTAGCGCCATGGCACACGGCATCGGCTCCGGTCGCCGCGGCGATCTCGATCTGCCTTTTAGCGATAAGCGGGCGCGCGATTGAGGTGCCCAGAAGATACACACCCTCATAAAGTGCGTTGGCGCGGAACATGGGAAACACATAATCGCGCACAAATTCCTCGCGCAGATCCTCGATATAAATTTCCTTGATACCCAGCATTTCGGCTTTGGCCCGTGCTGGTTCCAATTCTTCGCCCTGCCCGAGATCGGCGGTGAACGTCACCACTTCGCAGGCATAGGTCTCCTGCAACCATTTCAGAATAATGGAAGTGTCCAAACCGCCGGAATAGGCCAGCACCACTTTTTTGATATCGCTCATGTGTTTGCTCCACGCTTGTTTTGCGTTTTAGCTGGTCATGTAGATGGGTGCAAGAGAGGTGGCATTCGTGTAGGCTCGCGCCATGATAAAAAACATTTCAAAATTTGGCATGCAGATGGCTGTCTGCGCTGGCGTGATGGGTGTGGTTGCGATGTCAGCTACCATCTCCGCCGCCGTCTTAACAAGTACCGCTGGTGCCGCCGATGTAGGCTGGCGCCCCAAAACCACCATGTTTTGTTCGGATGGCGAGTTTGATTGGGATAGCGGGCAATCGCTTTATGATTTTGTTATCCAAAGCCGTGCGCCGGATGATTTTATCATCAGCTATCTGGGCATTCCGCATCCCAGCTTTGAGGAGCGCGACTTTTTTCATGTTTGGATGAAAATGCGCGGCACGTTTTCGGCTTCATTCGCACAAGCTGACGCGGTGCGCACGTACCAATTACAGCTGAACCTTGAAAATCAACCCCCGCGAACTGGCACGCTGACCATTGCGGCAGACGACACATACACATTTGTGCTTACACCGCCGCTTGATCGCGACACTACAATATCGGGTTTGTGCTGGGCTTCGCTCACCATGGAGGAGGAAGATAAGCTGCCGTCATGCGGCCCCTCCCCACTGGAAGATACCAGCAAATGCGCGCGCTAATCCGTGCCCAATCTAGCGCAAAAAAACACGCCTATAGCTGCCGGCAAGGTAACCCTGCCGTCAGAGAAAGGCGTGCTAGTCAGAAAATATAGGTTTTAGTCGGCAGCTTCGAGGTTAACGGCTGAATATTTGCCGTTATTGCCTTGCTGCTTTTCAAAGCTGACTTTCATATTTTCGGTCAAACGCAGGCCAGCTGCCTGCGCTGCTGAAATGTGGACGAAAACATCGTCTTGTCCATCAACGGCGATAAAGCCGTAGCCCTTAGTTTCGTTAAACCACTTAACTGTGCCAGTAATCATAAAATTGTCCAAACTCTGCGTGTCTTTTGCGTACGTCATCAAATGCGGCAAATCCACGGATTGGAGTGTGCCGAACTGCGCCAAAAGAAACGGTCAACGTCGCGCAGTAACTTTCAGTTACCACATCACGACCCCTTTACAAGAGAAAATTTGCCGATATGTAAAAACTTGACTTCGTTCAAGCGATAGGGCGGTGCAGTTTTCGCGCTTCTAACTCCGCCATTTTGCGAGCTGCGGCGGTTTCTTTCACACTTTCCGACTTTAATTGCCCGCAGGCGGCCATAATGTCGCGGCCACGTGGTGTGCGCACGGGGCTCGCATATCCCGCGCGATTGACGATATCCGCAAACGCCTCAATACGGTCTCGGTCGGCGCACGCATAGGGACTACCCGGCCAAGGATTGAACGGAATGAGATTGATTTTGGCCGGTATGCCAGCCAGTAGACGCACCAGTTCGCGCGCGTCGGCATCGCTATCATTGACGCCTTTCAACATGACATATTCGAAGGTGATGCGCCGCGCATTGGATAGACCTGGATATGCGCGGCAAGTGTCGAGCAACTCGGCAATCGGATATTTTTTGTTCAGCGGCACAAGTTCATTGCGCAAATTGTCACGTACGGCGTGCAGAGAAATCGCCAGCATCACGCCAGCTTCCGCGCCCACGCGTTCAATATCCGGCACCACGCCTGAGGTTGAAAGCGTAATGCGGCGGCGCGACAGCGCGAGGCCGTCGCCGTCGCTCATTACATTTAGTGCCTCAATGACATTATCCGTGTTGTAGAGCGGCTCGCCCATGCCCATCATCACAATATTGGTAATCTTGCGGGCTCCAGTATTGGAAGCGCCACCTGTGGGCCAGTCGTTCAGCGCATCGCGGGCAGCGACAAGCTGGCCAGTAATCTCTGTGGCGGTCAGGTTGCGCACCAGTTTTTGCGTGCCGGTATGGCAGAAGCTGCATGCGAGCGTGCACCCGACTTGGCTTGATATGCATAACGTGCCGCGATCGGCTTCCGGAATATATACCGTCTCGACCTCGTGCCCGTCGGCTAGCCGGAACAGCCATTTGCGTGTGCCGTCATCGGAGTATTGGGCATCAGCCGTCGTCAGCCGGTCGAGGGTAAAATTTTCTGCCAAGCCTGCGCGCACGGCTTTGGCGACATTATGCATGGCATCAAATTCTGCAACACCATGAGCATATAACCAACTCCATATTTGCTGGCGACGCATTTTTATCTGCTTTTCAGACACGCCGGCCGACAGCAAAGCGGCATCAAGGGCCGGCTTGCTAGCCCCGCACAGGCTTTTGCGTGGCCCCGAGGTATCATCCATTGGAACAGGCTCTGTCGATGGCTTTCATTGCCGCCGTCACGCCTTTGAGCGAATAGCTGTCCGTGGTCAGCGTACCGCGCTCGGATGTGCCTTTGAACACTAGCTCATTGCCGCGCCGCATGGCCTGAACCATGGCACCCTGTCGCGCTTCATTGTCCAGCCAGGCCCATTCTTTGGCGTTGGTTTTGGCCCGAACGCCTGTAAAAAACGCAAATGTATCGCTGCCAATGCGGGCAAATGGATTGCTCTCGGCCGAGAAAGGATAGCCGACCCGCACGCTCACCTCATCGCGCACGCCCGAGCCGGGCCGGTGCGAAATGGTGACAAATACATCGCCACGGCGCGCGGCGCGCGGTAATTTTCGGCGCGGCTCCCCGACAATGTAACAAAGCTTGAACTTGCCAGCGCCCTCAGTATAGGCCCGCCAGTCGCTAAATGTGCCTAGAAGCTGCGGATCCGCGGCTTTCACGGGCAGTGCGCATAATAAAATACCGCACATCGCTGCGGTTGCATAAGGAGTAAACCGTTTCATCAGACCATTTTTTCTCGAAATCAACACAAAACGCACTGTACGCGCTTTGTCGTCTGATTTCCAGCGCTTGCTTTCGCTTGCTTTCCTTGGGCCAGTAGCGTTTAATCAATTTTGCGTACTGCATTCTTGTGCGCGTAGTAGAAGGTCTGGTGACCATGCAGTCGAGCGGCCAGAACATCCGGTCCGCGCGGGAAGTTTTAGACAAGGATCAGGGCGCAACGTACTTTGCCTCCCTTATCGAGACCATCGCCGAACAAAAAAGCCGGGACGCCTTTGCAGAGTTATTTAAACATTTCGCACCAAGGCTAAAGGGGTATCTTATGCGTCTGGGGTCGCCCGACCAACAGGCCGAGGAGATCGCGCAAGAAGCCATGCTGACCGTATGGCGCAAAGCGCATCTGTATAAGCGCAATCTCGCAGCACCTTCAACATGGATTTTTATTATCGCGCGGAACCGGCGGATCGATGTGTTACGTCGGCAGCGCTTTCCGGAAATTGACCCTGACGACCCAACGCTAGTTGGCGACGAGCCTATGCGCCCTGACGATGCGTTGATCGGGCGTGTCGAGGCGGACAAGGTGCGTTCTGCTCTCACCAAATTGCCGGATGAACAGCGCGAGTTGGTTCGGCTGGCCTTTTATAATGGCTGGTCGCATTCTGAGATCGCGCGTTCCACCGAATTGCCGCTTGGAACTGTCAAGTCGCGGCTACGTCTGGCGTTTTCGCGCTTGCGTAACGAGTTGGATGAGCGCCTCTAAAAGATTTCTCCAAGCTGGCGACATGACGCGGCTGGGTTAATTTTTCTTCTCTTTGCGCAGGCTTTGCGTATGATACGGACTGAAATGTCACATGATCATGTGTGCGCGCTCGCGCGGGCGATCAAGCTAAAAAGATCGGTCACAGAGCCGCTCAGGGGAGGAAAAAATGAAGGCAGTATTGTGCAAGGAATTCGGGCCACCGGAAACACTGGTTGTCGAGGATATAGCCTCGCCCGAACCCGGCCCAGGTCAGGTCGTACTAGATGTTCACGCTGCTGCCGTAAATTTTCCCGATACTTTGATCATTGAAAACAAATACCAGTTTAAACCGCCGCTACCTTTTGCACCTGGCGGCGAAGTTGCCGGTGTTGTTAGCAAGCTAGGTGAAGGCGCCAGCATGTACAAAATCGGTGACCGGGTCATCGGTTCGTGTGGCCATGGCGGTTTTGTTGAAGAGCTTGCCATTCCCGAAACCAGTTGTGTGCCGGTGCCCGATTCCATGGATCTCGAAACGGCTTCGGCGCTGGTACTGACCTATGGCACATCCTATTACGCACTCAAAGATCGCGCCTATATTAAGCCGGATGAAAACCTCTTGGTGATGGGGGCCGCCGGTGGTGTTGGCCTAGCGGCGGTAGAGCTTGGTAAGGCGATGGGCGCGCGCGTTATTGCGGCGGCATCCTCGCAAGACAAGCTGGATGTCTGCACCGAGCATGGCGCAGACGAAACCCTGCTTTATCCATCCGGCGAAATGGGCCGCGACGAGCAACGAGCGTTTTCTGAAGCGATTAAAGAATTAACCGGCGGGCAGGGCGCTGACGTGGTTTATGATCCGGTCGGCGGTGATTATGCCGAGCCTGCTTTGCGCGCGACCAACTGGGATGGTCGCTATTTGGTGATCGGCTTTGCGGCTGGGCCTATTCCAAAAATTCCACTTAATCTGACGCTGCTGAAAAGCTGCCAGATTGTCGGCGTGTTCTGGGGGGCTTTCGTGGCGCGCGACCCGATGGCAAATAAACAAAACCTCGACGATCTCATGCAGTTTTACACTGATGGCAAAATCAAGCCACGCATTTCGGGCCGCTATCCGCTCGATGAAGCGGCCAAGGCGCTGCGCGAAATGTCGGACCGCAAGGTGAAGGGTAAAGTTATTCTCACTATGGGGCGCGACGCTGGCTGAGGACCAATTACCCAGCGCACAACCGGTTGAGAAAAACAATTTACGCGCAGCTTTCTGGCTGCTTGCTTCTGCTGTTTTATTCACGCTGATGAGCGTGAGCGTCAAATATTTGGGCGAGGATATGCACTCGTTTCAAATCTCGTTTTTTCGGCTACTCATCTCGCTCATTGTCATCTGGCCCTTTTTGATGCGTATGGGTGGCGTGCGTGCGGGCATGAAAACCTCCGTGCCAGGCCTACAAATATTGCGCGGCGTCGTGGGGTCACTGGCAATGGTGTTGGGCTTTTACGCCATTGTGCATTTGCCGCTGGCTGACGCGCAGGCTTTCAGTTTTTCGCGCAATCTTTTCATTGTGCCGCTGGCATTTATCCTATTGGCCGAACCGGTTGGCATCCGGCGCAGCGCGGCGGCTCTAATCGGATTTATCGGTGTTATCATCATGCTGCGGCCGGGCGGTGATATGGTGCTCGGTCTTCCGGTTGCATCCGCGCTTGGTCATGCAGTGCTGGTGGCGGTGGCAACCATATTGGTCAATATCGCCTCGCGATACGACCGGCCAGTCACCTTGATGTTTTATACTGGCGTGGTCGGGCTTATTATTACCGCCATTCCCACCATGTGGGTGTGGACGCCGGTCGGTGTGGATGATCTAGCACTTTTGTTTGTTATGGGAACTCTGGGGGCATTGGCGCATAACTGCTTTATCCGCGCCTATGCGCAAGGCGAAGCCAGCGTTATCGCGCCGGTGGATTACACGCGGCTTATAATGGCCGCAATTGCCGGTTTTCTGCTGTTTGGAAACCTGCCTGATGCCTACACAATCACTGGAGCGGCAATCATTATAGGGTCCAGTTTCTATCTGATCCGGCGCGAAGCGCAATTAAGTAAAGCCAACAATTAAACCGCTTGCCTCGACCTGCACGTGTTTATACGATGCGGCCTATCTTGAGGTAGTTTCAAATATTCAGGGAGATATAAAAATGAAGCTCGATTCAAATATCACTGCGATTGTAACCGGGGGCGCATCCGGCCTAGGCGAGGCTACTGCCCGCATGCTGGCCGAAAAAGGTGTCAAGATCGGCATTTTCGATCTGAACGAAGAGCGTGGTGAGGCCGTCGCCGCCGAGCTTGGTGGCGCCTTTGCGAAAGTGAACGTTACCAATGAAGAAGAAACGGATGCCGGTTTTGCCAAAATCCGCGGCGCGCTGGGTCAGGAACGTATCTTGATCAACTGCGCAGGTACGGGCAATGCCATCAAAACTGCATCGCGCAATAAAGAGACTGGTGAAGTCTCGCATTTTCCGCTCGATGCGTTCAACCTCATCATCCAAATTAATCTGGTCGGCACGTTCCGGTGCATTGCCAAATCAGCCGCTGGCATGATGACGCTGGATCCGCTGGAATGCGGTGACCGGGGTGCCATGGTGAATACAGCTTCAGTTGCCGCCGAAGATGGTCAGATCGGTCAGGCGGCGTATTCAGCCTCCAAAGGCGGCGTTGTCGGCATGACCTTGCCGATTGCCCGCGACCTGTCACGCGAAGGCATTCGGGTTAACACAATCCTGCCAGGCATCTTCAACACGCCATTGCTGGCGGCAGCCCCGGATAATGTGAAACAGGCGCTGGGTGCGCAAGTGCCATATCCGTCGCGCCTCGGCAATCCGGAAGAATATGCCATGCTCGCTACAACCATGTGCGAAGTTAATTATTTCAATGGTGAAGATGTACGCCTTGACGGCGCCATCCGGATGGCGCCGCGCTAGGGCCAGCCGCATAACGGGCCAGATAACGGATATGAATTAAATATCCAACTGTTCCGTTTCGATCAAATGACAGCCGGCGATCTTCCAAGATCCGTCCGGCTGTTTTTGCATGATGTAACGTGCCTTGGTGCTACGCCCGCTTGTGTCGGTGATGAAAACCCGTTGCACCCGCATTTCCGGCGATTGCTGGATGGTACGAGTGCGGCCTGGGAAATCAATTTTGCTGGCTGTATATACTGGCTTGTAATGTGCTTTGACCATGGCGACGAAAACCTCTGGCCCACGAAATTGCGCTCGGATATCCGGGGCTGCGAAAGAGAATGCGGTTTCGTCATCGCCGCGCCCAAAGGCTTCAATTTGCTTGAGAATAACCGTCCGGATGGCAGTGTCATGTGCTGCCAGCGGCGGGGTTCTCGGTGGTACATTTGGTTGGCGTACCAGCGCGGCCGCTGTGGCAAGACAGGCAAGTAGGGCAAGGACACCAATATCACGACGCGTTAATGCCATCCGCGCGTTAGCTTTTTTTGCGCCCGGCGGCGCCAGCGGTTTTATCCATGAAGCGTGCCATCTGGATGTCGAGGTCTGAAAGCCCGCCCGCATCATGCGTTGTTAGGGTCACGTCAACGGTTTTATAAACATTCGACCATTCTGGATGGTGGTCTAATTTCTCGGCCATCATTGCAACGCGGGCCATCCACGAGAAAGCTGCATTGAAATCGGTGAACACAAATGTCTTGTGAATAGCATCGCGCCCACGCGTTTTGGCCCAACCATTCAGACTGGCCATGGCTTTGGTGCGGGTAGCTTTATCAAGTTTTTGCGGCATAAAAACTCCTTATGGACACACATTCGGTGCGCGCATGTGGACGGCTTCGATCTCGCCCATTAATTCGTCGCTCATCTCTATATCTACGCTGGTGACGGCCAGTTTCAACTGTTCCATCGATGTCGCGCCGATAATGTTCGACGTTACGAAGTCTCGCGTCGTCACAAACTGGTTGGCCAATTGCGACGCATCCAGTCCCCATTTTTTTGCGATATCGAGATAGGCTGATATGGCGACATCGGCGCCCGGCGTTTCATAGCGTTGCAGGCGGTCGAATAATTGCTTGCGCGAGCCTTGTGGTAGCGCGCCATCTTGATATTTGCCGGTCAGATATCCCTGCGCCAGCGGCGAATATGCCAGCAGACCGACCCCTTCTTGATGATAAATCTCCGAGCTGCCAAGTTCGTAAATGCGGTTCACCAGATTATAAGCGTTTTGTACCGACACGATTCTGGGCAGGTCTTTGTTCAGTTCGGCATATTGCAGAAACTTCATAATGCCCCATGGCGTCTCATTGGACAGCCCGAAATGGCGCACTTTGCCAGCCTTTTGCACTTCGGCCAGCACGCCTAGAATATCTTCAATGCGATTAATTTCGTCGCTCAAATGTTTGTAGCCGAACCCGCCACCAAATACAGACATTGGGCGGTCCGGCCAATGCAACTGGTAGAGGTCGACATAATCGGTTTGCAGCCGCGAGAGACTTTTATCAATCGCCTCCATGATTTGCGCGCGCGAATGCTCGGTTTTGGACCCGTCATCGCGCAGCCAGTCAAACGGTGCGCGGCCTGATACTTTTGTTGCCAGAATAATTTGATTGCGCTTGCCGGTTTTTTGAAACCATGTACCGATAATTTCCTCTGTCGAGCCTTGCGTGTCGGGCTTGGGCGGCACGGCGTACATCTCAGCCGTATCAAAGAAATTAACGCCCATTTCGATGGCATAGTCCATTTGCGCGTGACCCTCGGCCTCGGTGTTTTGTTCACCCCAAGTCATCGTGCCCAGGCAAATGCTGCTCACTTTAATATCTGTGTGTCCTAATTGCCTGAATTGCATCATTGCTATTACTCCCTTGAGGCTGCATTTGAAATGAGACGCTCGGCATATGGGCCGATGCGTGAAACGATAATATCGATGCCAGCTGCGTTGGGATGAATCCCGTCTGCTAAGTTTAGAGATTTTTGCGCGGCGACACCGTCGAGAAAAAACGGGTATAGCGGCACATCATACTGCGCGGCAAGTGTCGGATAAATGGCCGCAAATGCTTCGGCATAAGCTGGTCCCAAATTGGGGGGTGCCAACATGCCCGCAAGCAGAACGGACAAGCCACGATCTTTTGATTTTTCAATAATCTTCGTGAGGTTCGCCCGCGTCAGGTTGGGGTTGATGCCCCGCAGCGCGTCATTAGCGCCCAGTTCGATAATGATGGCATGCGCGTCTTGGGGCACCGCCCAGTCAAACCGCGCGAGGCCGCCTGAGCTGGTATCGCCGGAAACGCCGCCATTGACCACGCGTACATTGTGGCCACGCGCGCGCAGATAGGCTTCGAGTTTTGGGGTAAACCCATCAGCGGGTTGAAGGCCAAAGCCGGCGGTCAGGCTGTCGCCCAGTGCGACAAGGGTGACGCTATTTTCTTTTTCACTGGCTTGCACTGGTGACGGCGCGGCAACAACTGAGATGAAAAAGATCATCGCGAATGCCAGCGTTATGGAAATCGCCGCGTGGCGAACATATATCTCCTTAGATGCGACAGCCCATGGTGACGGATATTCGCGAAAACCACGTCTAATAGCTAACAAGAGTATTTCTCCCAACCCACAAACCCGTTTTTCAACGTCCTTACTGACGAAAAAAGAAGCCATATGACCGACACAATGATCCTTGCTGAAAATTTGTTCGTTACCCTGCCCAGTCAAGCCGGAGCCGTCAACATCATTCGTGGGATCGATTTATCAGTTCCGTCAGGCCAAACGATTGGCCTTATCGGGCCATCAGGTTCGGGCAAATCAACGCTGTTAATGGTACTCGCTGGCCTTGAGCCAGCGAGTTCTGGGCGAGTTGTGGTTTCCGGTCAGGATTATGCGAATATGGATGAGGACGCTTTGGCCCGCTTCCGGCGTGGCAATGTTGGCATTGTGTTTCAATCGTTTCATCTTGTGCCCACAATGACGGCGGTTGAAAATGTGGCTTTGCCGCTTGAACTTGCCGGCGTATCCGCTGCTTTTGAAAAAGCCGAGGCGATGCTTGAGGAGGTGGGGCTCGGACATCGTCTGGCGCATTATCCGGCACAAATGTCGGGCGGCGAACAACAACGTACAGCGCTTGCCCGCGCGCTCGTCGCGAACCCGCCCGTGTTATTTGCCGATGAACCGACCGGCAATCTGGACCAGAATACAGGGCGTCAGATTATGGATTTGATCTTGCGGCTCGCAGAAGAGCGCAAGACGACTGTATTACTCATCACCCATGACCGCACGCTGGCGGATCGGTGCGGGCGCGTGGAAACTATGCAGGATGGCCAGTTTGTAAGCGCGTCCAAGGCGGCATCATAATGGTGTCTTTGTTGGCGTCTGAAACGGCATCTGAGCAGCCCACAAAACTAGGTTGGGGGTTGGCATTGCGCCTGGCGCGGCGCGAAATGCGGCACGGGTTTGCTGGCTTCAGAATTTTCTTTTTGTGTCTTGTTTTGGGGATATCTACGATTTCCGCCGTAGGCTCACTATCAGCGTCCATGGTGGCGGGCATGGCAGCGCAGGGCCAAGCCATTTTGGGCGGTGACATGGATTTCCGGCTGGTGCACCGCGAAGCCTCTGCATCGGAACTGGCGTGGCTAAAGGAACAGGCGCAATTGTCACGTATGGCTACCATGCGGGCGATGGTTCGCCATAGTAACGACACACTGCTGGTTGAGGCCAAGGCGGTTGATGATGTCTATCCGCATTATGGCGAGATGACACTGTCGAGTGGTATGTCGTTGGCAGCAGCTCTGAATGTCGTTGATGATCCGGCAGGAAAAATTTATGGCGCAGTTGCCGAGTCGGACCTGTTCAATAGGCTTGATATCGCGCCCGGTGCGATTGTGCAACTCGGTGCCATTCGCGTTGTGTTGAGCGACCAAATTGCCAGTGAACCTGACAGGTCGGCTGGCGGTTTTCCGCTTGCACCGCGCTTGATGCTTGGCTTTGAAGGGCTGCGCGCCGCGGGTTTACTGCAACCGGGTAGCCTGATCAATTTTCACTATCGCCTGAAACTGCCGACCGAGAACGCGCGCGCTCGGCTGGCAGAAATTGCACGCAATGCGGAACAAACTTTCCCCGATGCTGGTTGGCGCATGCGCGACCGGTTTGACGCCTCGCCGTCTCTGCGCCGGTTTGTCGAGCGCCTCGGGCTGTTTTTGACCCTTGTTGGGCTGACGGCGCTTGTTGTCGGTGGTGTGGGAGTTGGTAATGCAATCACCGCCTATCTGGAGCGCCGCCGCGAGACCATCGCCATTGTCAAAGCATTGGGCGGGTCGGGTCGGTTCATTTTCAAAATATATGCATTGCAGATTACTGCGCTGTCGGTTTGCGCCATCGCGCTCGGACTGGTGTTGGGAGCGCTGGCACCTTATGGGGTGCAGACATTATTTGGCACGATTTTGCCCGTGGCGCTGGTGCCGGATATTTATGCGAGCCCGCTTCTGGCTGCGGCCGGTTTCGGTGTTTTGTCAGCCGCCGGTTTTGCCTTGTGGCCGCTGGGCAAGGTGGAAAAGGTTTCCGTCGCGAGCCTGTTCCGTCAAACCACGGATAGTGAGGCGGTGATGCCGGCGCGCAAATATCTGGTCGCCATCGGCGTATGTTTTGTTGGCCTGTTAGTCCTTGCCATGGCGATTGCCCAGCGCACTGATATTGCGGTTTGGTTCGCCATCGGGGTCGCATTATCTTATCTGGCACTTCGGGCGACGGCCTGGGTGCTGGTACAAGCCGTGCGCATGGCGGGTCGGCCGCGCCAACCCGAATGGCGTCTTGCCATGAGCAATATTACCCGGCCAAATGCGCCAGTACGGGCCGTTGTTTTATCCATGGGGCTGTCGGTAACGCTATTGTCGACGATTTCCATGCTGGACGGCAATATTAATGCCCAGATCAGCGGTGATTTGCCCGAGCGCACACCGGCGTTTTTCTTTCTCGATATTCAACCTGACCAGATAGATGGGTTCGTCCAACTGGTTGAAAGCACCGGCGGTATCGAAAAAATCGACAAAAGCCCGATGCTACGCGGTCAAATTATGGCCGTGAACGGCGTTGCTTCCAGTGCGCTGAGCCCTATCCCTGATGTCGAATGGGTGTTGCGTGGCGACCGCGGTCTGACCTATGGCCGCACCGCGCCCTCAGGCGGCGAGATTGTCGACGGGGCATGGTGGGCGCCAGATTATGAAGGGCCGCCGCTTGTATCTTTTGATGCCGAGATCGCCGCAGGCCTTGATATTGGCATTGGCGATACGTTGACAGTAAATGTTTTGGGGCGTCCGCTGACGGCGACTATATATAATTTGCGCAAAATCGACTGGGCGTCTGGCGGGCTCAATTTCTTTATGATCTTCTCGCCCGAGCCCATCGCGCGCGCGCCGCACACTTATCTGACGACGGTGACAATGGCACCAGAAAGCGAGGCCGAATTATCGCGCCGTGTGGCACTGGCTTACCCCAATATCACCATTATCCGCGTCAAGGAGGCGCTTGAGGCAGCCAGCGGCATCATTGAGAATATTGGGCTCGCCGTGCGTGCCATGAGTGTTGTGACTTTGCTGGCTGGTATTTTAGTGCTTGCTGGTGCCATGGCCGCTGGGCATCGCGCGCGCGTGTATGATGCGGTGGTGATGAAAGTGCTGGGCGCGACACGCTTACGTATTCTGACCGCCTTTATGCTGGAGTATATGCTGATGGGCGCAGGCGCGGCGTTAATCGCGGCATTGGCCGGTACAGTAGCGTCTTGGGCGCTGGTGGTCGGCGCAATGCAGGCGGAGTGGGTATTTTTGCCCGCGACGCTTGCCACCACGGTTGTCGGTGCCACGGTGCTGACAGTGGTTTTGGGGCTGATCGGCACCTATTCTGCCCTGCGGGCACCAAGCGCACTGGTTTTACGCACCGAATAGGCCTTGAAATTGCCGCATTGAAAGCTGATATTAGTTAGAACTGTTCTCTCTAGGAAAGGAAGATCTATGTCTGATCGTTGGTCACAAGATGACACCCCCGCCTCGGTAGCTGGCGAAGCACGCGCTCGGTCAATTGATGCCGGCCTGCGGATTTACATGACGAAAGTCTATAACTACATGTCGCTCGGCCTGCTGGTCACGGCGGCTGCCGCTTACTTTGGCGCGGCTTCCGGCATCTATCTCGCCATTGCGTCAACACCATTGATTTATGTTCTGGCTTTCTCCCCCTTGATTATGGCCATATGGCTCGGCTCGCGTCTGCACAAGATGTCGGCGGCACGCGCGCAAACCATGTTCTGGGTTTTCGCTGGCTTGATGGGGATGTCCCTGTCTTATGTGCTGTTGATGTTCACCGGCGTGAGTGTAGTGCGGACCCTGCTGGTGACAGCTGGTTCGTTTGGTGCGTTGAGCCTGTACGGATACACAACCAAGCGCGATCTGGCCCCGCTGGGAGCGTTTTTGTTCATGGGACTGATCGGCATTATTCTGGCGTCGGTCGTCAATATTTTCGTCGGTAGTTCAGCCCTGCACATGACGGTTTCCGTTTTGGGTGTGTTGATTTTCGCCGGCCTTACTGCCTATGACACGCAGGACATCAAGCGTATCTATTATGCTGGCGATACGACAGAAGTTGCCGAGAAAAAGGCCATTTACGGTGCCCTGCGCCTGTATCTCGATTTTATCAATCTGTTTGTGCTGCTGTTGCAATTCATGGGTGACCGTGAGTAGCCAGCACATAATCTGGATTTCTAAACTGGATTTTGAGAGCCTCGGCGCACCGCGTCGGGGTTTTCTTTTGGGGCAAACCGGATTTGCTTAAGATCGACGAGATCAAGACAGGACGCGCAGGCTTTTGCGGTCGAAAAACCGCAACAGCACCGCAAGTGTGTGACCGCGGCGTAGTATGCGCCCATCCATACCGCGCACGCAATATTCGCCCTGTTTGCGCCGCAAGGCCGGTATTTTTTCGATTTTATAAAGCGGCACTTCGCTGCTATGCCGGAAAACGGAAAAAGTCGCGTGCTCAACCCCGTCATCAATGGCGTAATCGCGCCAGATGCCTGCGGCGACATGGCGCCCGTAACAGCCTAGCAAATCGCCAAGTTCGGCGCGCGACCACATAATTCTGGCGGGCTTTTTCTGGGCCAGCTTACGCTCGCGTTCAAAGGCATTGGCGACAATAATTAGCGGTTTTGACGGCGGCATGCCCCATGCTGGCGTGTTGCGCCAACAGATGCAAGGGCGGATGCAAGAAGCGGTATGCGGTTTTTCCGATATTTGCCCCAATATTGTCATAATTTCGCCCTTCTTCCGGCTCAATCATTTGGCAAATTATATCTGCCCTCAGAAGTGACCCGGCGTGCGTATGATGGTCCTCCCTTGATCAGATCGCGCCGGGTCTACTCTTTTCGGCTTGCAAGAAATGAACGCGTCACCTATCTCATAAGCCATGATTGATGTTTTAAACCTGACGAAAGACTTCGATGATTTTCGCGCTGTTGACGCGGTTAGTTTTTCGGTGTCGCGTGGCCAAGTGTTGGGCTTTTTGGGGCCCAATGGGGCGGGTAAATCTACCAGCATGAAAATGATCACAGGATACTTGCGTCCGACTTCCGGCACAGCGCACATTGGCGGCATCGATATATGCCACGACCCGCTCGCGGCGCAAAAACTCATGGGCTATTTGCCCGAGGGTGCACCAGCTTGGCCGGATATGACGCCGCGCCAGTTTCTTGAATTTATTACCCGTATTCGAGGCATGGACAAAGCCGCTAGCCGGCAGGCCATGGGACAGGCCGTGGAGACGACCGAACTGCATGGAGTTCTCGATCAGCCGATAGACACATTGTCGAAAGGTTTCCGGCGGCGTGTAGGTCTCGCGCAGGCAATTGTTCACGACCCGGATATTCTTATCATGGATGAACCCACGGATGGGCTTGACCCGAACCAGAAACATCAGGTGCGTGCGGCAATCAAGGAGATGGCGCGCGCCAAGGCCATCATCATTTCGACGCATATTCTCGAAGAGGTCGATGCGATTTGCACGCGCGCTATGATTATTGATCGTGGCCGGGTGATTGTTGAAGGCACGCCATCGGCACTGGCGGCGCGTTCGGCTTATCATGGTGCCGTGGTGGTTACAGTTGCCAGCGCGGTCGCGGGCGCATTTGGTACGCATCTGGAAACATTATCCGGCGTGCGTGCGGAAAGCGAAATCCGTGGCGAAGAAACCATATTTCATGTGTTAAACGACCCTACCAGCGCGGATACACCGACGGCGTTATTTGCCAAAGTTCAAGCGCTTGTCGAGCAAAAATCAGACGGTGTTATAGGGTTGGCGCTGGATGCAGGACGCCTTGATGATGTGTTTCGTGACCTCACGCGTGGTGCAGACGCGGAGCTTTCGTTATGATGCGGCAAATAGGGCTGGTGACACGGCGCGAGTTTAATAGCTATTTCGCAACGCCGCTGGCGTTTGTGTTCATTGTTGTATTTTTACTGGCGACGGGCCTGTCGACCTTTTATCTGGGCGGTTATTTCGAAATGGGGCAGGCAGATCTTGTCAGTTTCTTTTTGTTTCACCCGTGGCTTAATCTGTTTTTTCTACCCGCGATTTCGATGCGCCTATGGGCTGAAGAGCGGCGCAATGGGTCGATTGAATTGCTGCTGACCCTGCCTGTGCCCCTTAGCGCCGTGGTCCTGGGCAAATATCTTGCGGCGCTTGGGTTTTCGGGTCTCGCACTTTTTCTCACTTTCCCGATCTGGTTGAGTGTCAACTATTTGGGCGACCCGGACAATGGTGTCATTCTCGCAGGCTATCTCGGCAGCCTCATGCTGGCGGGCGGATATCTCGCCATCGGCTCTTGCGTGTCTGCGTGCACCCGCAATCAGGTTATCGCGTTTGTCGTTTCGGTTGTCGTGTGTTTCTTGTTTACGGTTTCAGGGGCGCCGCTGGTCATTGAAGTGTTTCGCGGCTGGGCGCCTGCTGCTCTTGTCGACACGCTGGCAGGCTTTAGTTTTCTAACCCATTTTCGCGCTATAACCGGCGGCGTTATCGACATGCGCGACCTGGTCTTCTTTGTCAGTCTCATTGGTGTTTTTCTGGCGGCGACAGCTATCATTGTAGATATGAAGCGGGGAGATAATTAATGCGGCGCCCGCACCTCATATCGCTGGCTTTACTGCTGGTTATTTTTGTCGGCATTAATGTGTTCGCCGCTGTGTTTTTGCGCAGTGCTCGGCTCGACCTGACCGAGCAAGGCCTCTATACGCTTAGCCCGGGCACCCGTAATATTCTGGCGCGCCTTGATGAGCCGGTAACGCTGAAATTTTATTATTCGCGTGACCTTGCCGCCAGCCAGCCCGCTGTGCAGATATATGCCCAGCGCGTGCGCGATATGCTGGAAGAGATGACCAACGCCGCCAATGGCATGGTTGATCTGCAGATAATTGATCCGGCCCCGTTCTCAAAAGCTGAAGATCAAGCTGTTGCGCAAGGTCTGGTCGCGCAACCTGTGGGTGATGGCGACATTGTGTATTTCGGGCTGGTCGGCACGAACCTCATCGATAATGTTGAAGTCATCCCGTTTTTCGCCGACGCGCGCCAGCAATATCTGGAATATGACTTGGCGCGGCTGGTGGATAATCTGTCCGTGCCGGAAAAACCAGTGCTCGGCATTATCTCAAACTTGCCGCTGGATACAGGCGCAGGCGGCATTTTGGCCGCAATGCGCGGGCAGTCGCAGCCATTTTTGATTTACGCCGAATTGACCGACCGTTTCGAGGTTGAATTTATTCCGATCGATAATGTACGCATTCCCAAACGCATTAGCGTCATCTTGCTCGCGCATCCACGGCCGCTCAGCGATATACAAAGCTATGCCATAGACCAGTTTGTCATGCGCGGTGGTCGCATTATCGCCTTTGTTGATCCCCATTCTGAGGTCAGCCTCACGGCCGGGCCAAACAATGAGCCTTTGCGCGGTTATACCGAGCAGTCGAATCTGCCGGCTTTGATGGCGAATTGGGGCGTGCAAATGGATGATGGGCTGATTATTGCGGATCGCGCGCGTGCCCAACGTGTTGCCGCCGGCCGCGATGCGCGGCGCGCGCTGGTCGATTATATTTTATGGATGGCCTTGTCGGATGCGGAAATGGCGCAAGATGATCTCATTACGGCCAATATCGATCGCCTTAATCTAGGCACAGTGGGCGCGCTGGTGCCGGTACGTGATGCGGGTACAACCTTGACCCCTTTGGTGACCAGTTCATCGGATGCAACGCTCATGGCACGCGATTATGTGTTGAGCGCGCCAACACCGGATGATTTGCAGCGCCGCTTCGAGCCGGGTGATGCGCCTTATACCATAGCTGCGCGTCTGAACGGGCCTGTGACCACCTTGTTCCCTGAAGGGCCGCCCGACGCATCGACCGAGAAGGGCGCACGCGCGCGTGACGCAGATCACCTGTCAGAAACTGATGCCGCCAATATTGTTATTTTTGCAGATAGCGATTTCTTTGACGATCGCTTCTGGGTCAGCGAACAAAATTACCTCGGTCAGCGTTTCGGCGTACCGATTGCGGATAATGGAAAGTTTCTACTGAACGCAGTTGAAAATCTGATGGGCTCTAGCGACCTGATTTCCCTGCGCGGGCGCGAGCGTGTCGCGCGACCCTTTACGCGGGTTGAAGCGTTGCGTCGCGCGGCGGAGTCGCAATATTTGGCAGAAGAAGAAAACCTAGTCGCTCGCATTGAGGCTGCACAGGGCGAGCTTGACCGTATCGAGCGCGATGGCGCACAGCTGGGCGATGCCGAACGCGCCGCGCGCCAATATCGTGCCGAGCTTGTCAGCGCGCGCAAGGCGCTGCGCGATGTGCAGGGAAATTTGCGCCGAGATATTGATACGCTCGCCACGCGTGTGACCTTCGCCAATATTGTTGTCATGCCAATCATTGTCGGACTGGCGGCTTTGGCTTTGGCTTGGCACCAACGGCGTCGCCGACGCGCCACGCAAATCGCGGGCGGGTTGCGTGATGCGCCGCCAAAAGAGGGTGCGTGATGGATATGTGGCGCTTGGTTAAACCCCTATCGGCACTGGCTGCCGCGTGCTTTACGCTGGGCCTTATCGCGATTTTGGCTGACCGGCCCGTTAATGCCGTGCCCCCGGCTGAAAACCTTTTGCCCGGATTTGCGGAAAAAATTGATACCGCCCACATGCTTGAGATCGTGCATGGTCGCGGCATGTCCGGTGCTGTGACGCTGTCATTCACCCGCACGCCAGAGGGTTGGGTGATGCGCGAGCGTGATGATTACCCGGCGCAACAGGAGTTGGTTAACGAGACATTGCTGGCGCTGGCTGGCTTGCAAACGCAAGCCGCGCGCACGGCGCAGGCGAAATGGCATCGCGCGCTATCGCTTGTAGTGCCCGAAGAATTTGGCAAGGCTATTCGTTTCCGCGTGTTGGATAAGGATGCAAATGTGCTGGCCGATGTCTTGTTGGGCAAGGAAGAAACCAGCGAAGTGGCTGCCGTTCAGCAGGTTAAGCAACTGGGGACGGTGACGCGTAATTTTTATGTGCGACTAGCCGACAGCGCGCAGACATGGCTGGCACGCGGGCGCTTGCCGCGCAATGACCAGATAGGCGCGTGGCTTGATCCGTCTTTCCCCCACCAAGAGCAAGACCAGCTAGCCGAGGTTCGTTTTGCCAATGGCGAGACGCGCCATAGCATTGAACGTATGCCAAATGGAAGCTGGAATAAGCCCGGGGCTGAGCGCTGGTTGGCCGGTTTTTCGCGATTGCAACTAGAGGATGTATCACCCGATAGCGCGATTAATTTTGATGCTGGCGTGCCGCTTGAGTTGCATTACACAAACGGTCTGATTGTGCGCTTTGAAAGTGTCGGCGCGGCAACAACCTTGTGGACGCGCGCGCGGGCCCTTGTATCAGACGATAAGCCGGTGCCAGACGAAAAGGCGCAAGAAAATGATGAAGCTGGCAATGAAACCCGCGAAATTGCCGCTGCGTTGAACGCACGTTTCGGTGGTTGGGCATTGCGCCTGCCGACATCTGCCGCCGCGCAACTTATGGCGACCGCAGCAGATCTCGACAATTAGGCAATAAAGTTAAGCGATATTTTTAGGCCGCTAATTGGCGCAGAACGAATTGCAGAATACCGCCATTTTGGAAATATTCGACTTCGTCTTGCGTATCGATGCGGCTCTGAAGCTTCACGGTCTGGGTTTTGCCATTGGCCCGCTTGATGACCATATCAAATTTCTGGCGCGGTTTGATTTTGCCCTCGAGCCCCTTAATGGTCACTGTTTCCGTGCCGTCCAGTTTCAGTTTCTCCCAACTCGCATCGCCAGTAAATTGCAATGGTGCCACGCCCATGCCAACCAGATTGGATCGGTGGATACGCTCAAAACTTTCAGCAATTACCGCGCGTACGCCTAGCAGACGCGTGCCCTTGGCCGCCCAGTCACGGCTTGAACCTGTGCCGTATTCCTTGCCGGCAAACACAACCAGCGGCGTGTCGTTTTTGCTGTATTCAACGGCTGCATCGTAAATCGACATTTTGCGACCCGCGGGTTGCAGCTTGGTAAAGCCGCCTTCCGTTCCCGGTGCCATGTGGTTGCGGATGCGGATATTGGCGAATGTGCCGCGCATCATCACCTCATGATTGCCGCGGCGCGACCCGTATGAGTTAAAGTCGAGCGGCTTCACTTTATTGGAGTTCAGATATTTACCAGCCGGGCTGTCGGCTTTAATCGATCCGGCGGGCGAAATATGGTCGGTGGTGATGCTGTCACCCAGCAGGGCCAAAATCCGAGCGTCGGTAACAGGTGCAACGTCGGCAGGCTCTGCCGTCAATCCTTCGAAGAAAGTCGGTTTTTGAACATAAGTCGATTTGCCGTCCCAATCGAATGTCATACCTTTCTGCGATTTGACCTTGCGCCAGCTCGCATCGCCCGCAAACACATTGGCGTAGCGATCGCGAAACATCGATGGTGTCACGCAAGAGCGTTCGGTCTCTGCAATCTCATGATTGCTCGGCCAGATGTCAGCTAGATAAACCGGATTGCCTTTTTTGTCCGTACCAAGCGGGTCTGTCGCCAGATTGACATTGACTGTGCCGGCAATGGCATAGGCTACTACAAGCATTGGCGATGCCAGATAATTGGCGCGGACATCTGGGCTGACGCGCCCTTCGAAATTTCTGTTGCCCGACAAGACGGACGTTACCACCAGCTTGTTTTTGCTGATGGCTTCGGAAATGCTAGGTTCTAACGGGCCAGAATTACCGATGCAGGTGGTGCAACCATACCCAACCAGATTAAAACCCAGTGCGTTTAATGGTTTTTGCAGACCGGCCTTTTTCAGATATTCAGTCACGACCTGCGAGCCAGGGGCCAGCGAGGTTTTCACCCATGGCTTCACCTGAAGGCCGCGTTGCACCGCGTTGCGAGCAATAAGCCCAGCTCCCAGCATAACGCTTGGGTTGGACGTGTTTGTGCATGATGTAATCGCCGCGATAACAACATCGCCATGTCCAATGTCGTGCTTAGCGCCTTTGACAGGTACGCGTTTGGTTTTTGCCCGCGCGCTAACGCCTTGCTCGGTCAGTACCGCATCAAATTCGGGTGCCATATTGTCGAGCAGTACACGGTCTTGCGGGCGTTTCGGCCCGGCCAGACTTGGGCGAATATCGCCAAGGTCAAGCGAAAGTGTGGATGTGAAAACTGGAGCTGGAGAACGTTTTGTCCGGAACATGCCTTGCGCTTTGGCGTATTTCTCAACCAGTTCGGTGCGGGCTTTGCCGCGTCCGGTGGCTTTCAGATACCCCACCGTATCCTGATCGATGGGGAAGAATCCGCATGTTGCGCCATATTCCGGTGCCATATTCGCAATGGTCGCCTGATCTTCCAACGACAAATAATCGAGGCCGGTGCCATAAAATTCGACGAATTTGCCGACCACGCCCTTGGCGCGCAGCATTTCAACAATGGTCAGCACCAAATCAGTGGCCGTCGCGCCTTCAGATAAGCTACCGGTCAGCTCAAAGCCAATGACTTCAGGTAGCAGCATAGAGATGGGTTGGCCCAGCATGGCAGCTTCGGCCTCGATGCCGCCAACGCCCCAGCCAAGAACAGCAAGGCCGTTCACCATAGTGGTATGGCTATCGGTGCCGACCAGCGTATCGGGGTAGGCAACTTCAACCGTTTTACCGTTTAAGCGTTCCTTGCGGGTCCACACGGTTTGAGCCAGATGTTCAAGATTGACTTGATGGCAAATACCGGTTCCTGGGGGAACCACACGGAAGTTTTCAAAGGCTTGCGCGCCCCAGCGGAGAAACTCATAACGCTCGCCATTGCGCTTATATTCCAGAGATACGTTTTCTTTCAACGCGCCAGCAGTGCCGAAATGGTCGACCATCACCGAGTGGTCAATAACCAGATCTACCGGCGTTAGCGGATTAATCTTTGTTGCGTCGCCGCCAATTTCTTCCATGGCGTTGCGCATTGTCGCCAGATCAACAACGGCTGGCACGCCGGTGAAGTCTTGCATCAGCACGCGGGCCGGGCGGTAAGCAATCTCGCGGGTGGATTTGCGCCGCGTCAGCCAGCTTTTAACGGCTTTGATATCGTCAGCTGTAACCGTGCGCCCGTCTTCATGGCGCAACAAGTTTTCAAGCAGAACCTTCATCGAATTGGGCAGCTTGGAGATCCCTTCAAGGCCGTTTTTCTCGGCGGCCTTCAGGCTGTAATAGACATATGTTTTATTGCCGACTTTGAGCGTCCGGCGCGATTTGAAACTATTAGGGTGGCTGGAAACTGTGGATGCTTTTTTGCGCTGCGCCATGTTACGCTCCTCATATTGTGTGCCAGAATCTTGTCAGGGGTTCGAAAACCCGCTAATTGGCGCGACTATAATGTTTTCCAGCGAAAATGGAAATGGTGAAGACAGAATATTTTTCAAATGCTGAGGGTGGCCGTCTATATAGGCCAGATTTAGCCGAAACAGTGTCGTTGCGCGCAGAAAACCTCGCCTGCGCGCGCGGCGTGCGGGTGATTTTTTCTGATCTAGGTTTTGCAATTGGCGCTGGTGAGGTGCTGCACGTAACCGGCGCGAATGGCGCGGGCAAGACATCGCTTCTGCGCATGATATGCGGTTTACTTGCACCGGCGGCAGGTCATGTCGCGATTTCGGGCGTTCATGACGGTCGAGATATTGCACCCCACTGCCATTATCTAGGCCATGCCGATGCCTTGAAACCCACGCTCACGCCACGCGAGACGATTGATTATGACACGGCTCTGTTTGCTCCAGCCATGGCGGCTAATACAGATGATTTATTGACGTATGCTGGCTTGCGGCGGCAGGCCGACCAGCGGGTAGCAACGCTTTCTGCGGGGCAAAAGCGGCGATTGACGCTGACGCGTCTGGTAGGCATTCCTCGTCCCATATGGTTGATGGATGAGCCTTACACGGCGCTTGATAATGCAGGCAGGAAGCTCGTTGACACGCTGGTACGCGCGCATGCTGATGCTGGTGGGTTGGCGATTATCGCCGCGCATGAAGAAGTTGGTGTTGCAAACCGTCAACTGGTGCTCGGCGCATGAAGACGGCGGCGACATTACGCAGCTTGTTTATGCGCGAATTGCGTCTTGTTTGGCGCGGTGGGCATCTTATGCCCGTGCTCGCCTTTGTGTTTATATGCGTGACGCTGATGCCGTTTGGTATCGGGCCAGAACTGGCGCTCTTGCAGCGCCTCGCGCCCGGCCTGATATGGGTCATCATGCTGATGGCGGTTTTATTGTCGCTCGATCGCTTGTTTCAGGCGGATTTCGAAGACGGCAGTCTCGACCAGTTATTCTTGCTGCCGGTTGCGCTCGAATGGGCGGTGATCGCCAAAATTGCAGCGCATTTTGCCGGTATTATTCTGCCGGTGCTTATCACACTGCCGGTAGCGGGCCTGTTGTTGAATATTCACCCCGAGAGCGTTTTGCCGGTCATGGCGACCATGCTGACCGGTGCACCGGCGTTGGTTATGTTGGGGGGTATCGGCGCGGCACTGGCTGTTGCTGTGCGACGCGCGGCATTGTTGACTGTGTTAATCGTCACGCCGCTTTATGTACCGGTGATTGTGTTTGGCGCAGGTGCGCTTTCGACAGCGCTGAGCGTGCCGGGTACGCTTGATGTCACGGCGTTGGGCGTGCTGGCGCTGATTAGCACGGCCACTGTTTTTCTGGCACCGCCTGCCATTGCGGCGGCGTTGCGGGCTGGATTGCGCTAAATGGTCGGGCGTCATATATGAGTTGTATGGGTCTGTATATGGGGGCATGGCAAGATACATATGGCGCCAGCGGCGATACTGGCGAAGATGCCGCTTTGACACGCTTTGCCCGCCACGTTAGGAGACATCATGCTTGAACGATTGGAAAATCTATCTGCTCTTTACGCCAATCCGCGACGGTTTATGCGGCTTGCAGCGCGGCTTCATATGCCGCTCTGGTTGGTAGCGCTGGCGGTGCTCGGCGGCGGCTTGTTTATGGTTGCTGGCGTACCGGATGATTATCAGCAAGGCGCGACAGTGCGCATTATGTTTGTGCATGTGCCCGCAGCGTGGATGGCACTGTTTGCTTATAGTTTTATCTTTTTTGCTAGCGTGCTGGCCATGGTGTTGCGCCATCCGCTGGGCTATCTCGCCGCACGCGCGGCCGCGCCAGTGGGCGCTGTGTTCACGCTGATTGCGCTGGTCACTGGGGCTTTGTGGGGTCAACCCATGTGGGGCACATGGTGGGTCTGGGACGCACGTCTAACATCCGTATTGGTGCTGTTTTTTGTCTATCTGGGCTATATCGCGCTGTGGGAAGCGATCGACGATTATGGGCGCGCGGCCCGGGCGACGTCTATTTTAGCGTTTGTCGGGTTCGTTAATGTGCCGATTGTTAAGTTTTCGGTCGATTGGTGGAACACGTTGCACCAGCCTGCCAGCGTATCGCGGTTTGGGCGACCAGCCCTGCATGCCGATTTTCTCTACCCTCTACTCGTTATGGGGCTGGCATTCTTATTTGTTTTCCTCGCCGTCACGCTGACACGCATGCAGACGGAGGTTTTGCGCCAGCGTTTGCGGGTCCGACAGGAAGAGGCCTGAGCCATGTTTGCCGGATATATATATGCCAGCTATGTGTTTACTTTCGGCGCGCTTGTCGGGCTGATTGTCGTCAGTTTTGTAGGCTTACGCGCCGCGCGCCAGCGTCTCGCCGCACTACAGGCTGGCGGGGATAGTGATGAGAGTGGAAGCGATGGCGCCCTCTAAAGCACCGGTTAAGGAACGATTTTCCAATCTGGCAACTTTGCGGCGCTGGTTTCCGCTGTTTGGCGGTCTTATTCTTTTCGCGCTGTTCTATGTCGCGCTATTTGCTGGCGATCCGACACGCCTGCCTTCAGCGCTTACAGGTACGCGCGTGCCTGATTTCCAATTACCCGGTCTAGCCCTTGACGGTGTGGGCCTTAAAACTGCAGATCTTGTGACTGGCGAGCCGGTTATTTTGAATGTCTGGGCCAGCTGGTGTGGCCCGTGCCGTGCTGAACATCCCCATCTCATGGCACTGGCGGCTGGCGGGGTCAAAGTTTTCGGCCTGAATTATAAAGATGATGGCGACGCAGCGCGGCGGTTTCTGGGCTCCTTGGGAAACCCTTACGCCGGTATCGGTGTTGATCGACGCGGCCAGGTGGCGATCGATTTTGGCGTTTATGGTGTGCCCGAAACATTTGTTATCGACGCGGAAGGCCGGGTGGTCTCCCGTTTTGCCGGACCTTTGGATCGTGATAGTCTGAACACTGAAATTCTGCCATATCTCTACCCATCGGAGGCAAGCCAATGACGTTCAAAGACCAGTCACGTGCGTATCAGAATGACATGTCTTTTTCCAAACGCGTGCCAGATGGTGACGCGTTTACCCGCAACATTTGCGACCATTGCGGTCTGATAAATTATGAAAATCCAAAAATTGTCGCGGGCGTGGTGGCCGTCTGGGAAGACAAGATTTTAATGTGCAAGCGGGCGATCGAGCCGCGTATCGGGTTTTGGACCCTACCGGCGGGCTTCATGGAAAACCGTGAAACGATTGCCGAGGGTGCGGCCCGAGAAGCGCATGAGGAAGCATGCGCCGATGTCGAGATCGACGCTTTGCTGGGTGTCTATAATGTGGCGCGCATCTCGCAGGTGCAAATCTTCTATCGCGCCAAATTAAAATCTCCTGATATCGCTGTTGGGCCAGAAAGCGCCGAAGTTGAGCTGTTTAGCTGGGACGAAATTCCATGGGACAGCCTCGCATTTCCAAGCGTATACTGGGCGTTGCACCATTTCCAAGAAACCAAGGATCAGGCGCTTTTCGCACCTTTCAGCGAACCCGATGACTGGTCACAAACCCCCGGCTTTGAGGCACTCGCTGCGCGATATAAGGACGATTGAAGAATAACGTGAAAAAAAACCAAACCGGCGAAAGAATCGCCAACGCCCTTGAAGCTCAGATACATGCTTGCGACCTGCTCGGCTCGCCTTTAACAAAAGCTGTTCTGGAAATATGTCTCGAAAATTTTAAAGCCGACGGTATTGTCGCCTCACTGACGCGTGGGTGGGTAGGTGATCCGCTTGACGACAATGTGCCGTTGCGCCTTGCAGGTTTCATCCATTTCAATGCCCTAGGAGGGGACGCGGGTCTGGCCCCGCATTTTGAAAGCTGTGGCGGCGTTTTTGCAGCTGACAAAAAACCTGATCTGGCGCGCGCAGTGCTTGCGTGTTTCATCCAGCATGAAGCCGAAGCGCGCCGGTTTTTTCGCCGTACCCCGCAAACCAATGAAACAGGCCGCGCAGGTATTTTATTACTGGGCTTCTCCGAGATCGCGCGGCGCACAGAATTGCCGCTTCGACTGCGTGAAATGGGGGCGAGCGCGGGCCTGAATTTACTATTCGATAAATTCAACTATGAAATTGAAACTGCGAACGGTCCCGTCACGTGGGGGGCCGCAGATAGTGCGCTGACCATTTCCACGCAGTGGCGCGGGGCCGTGCCGCCGCCCCTGCAAGCCGACATTGAAATCACCGATCGCGCGGGGTGCGACTTGTTCCCTGTGGCAATTAACGACGCCGAAGCCCGCCGCGCGCTTGAAGCGTGGGTGTGGGGCGATATGTCTGCGCGCCGCGCCCGCTTGCTGGCGGCATTGTCGATTGCCGACGCGTCGCCGCCCGAACTGCAGCGCGCTGATGCTGCAGGTTGGGTCGCGGCCCAGATCATGCAACGCCCACCAAGGCAAACGACTGTTCTCTATCATTCAATTGTATGGCCGTATCTTGATGTGTCTCAACGCATGGCGATCGAGTCGGCGTTTGCTCAAGCCGGGGAAACAGTGACGCCGGATGCGCCGTTAGCATGGTTGAAAATGGATCACGACCACATCCAGTCATTTTCGCATTTGTCGTATCGTTTGTGGACAGGCGATAACGGGCCAGAAGGCGAAGATGTGTTCATCGGCCCTTGCCACCCGCATGGCGCCGATATCGAATTAACGGAAGCGTTCGATGCTGGCTAACTAGCCGTCATTATTGTGGTTTTCACTGAAATCTTCGGGTAAATGCTTGCGCAAGAGTGGCATTTGCAACACCATAAATCCAATGGTTAGTGGCAAGATAGCAAACACTTTGAAACTCACCCAAACATCGGTTGATTGGGTGCGCCACACGGCCTCGTTTAACAGCGCGAGAAACACAAAAAATATTGTCCAGCGGCGGGGCAGCACAAGCCAGATCTCGCTGCTTAAAGGCAGCATGTCGCCCATCAGCATTTGCAAATATGAGCGTCGCCGCATGAGGCCAAAAGTCAAAATTGTCGCAAAGAGCAGATATACCAGCGTTGGCTTAATTTTGATGAACATCTCATCTTGTAAAAACAAGGTAATTGATCCGAAGACCAGCACGAAGCCAGCCGAGGCGAGGGTCAAATTATTAGGTTTCTCCCCACGCGCATAGGTCGAGGCAATCGCTACAACCAGCGCCGCCATAAAGCCGCCTGTTGCGATAAACAGGCTTTGCGTTTCAGGCAGGGAAAACCAGTCCGCGCCGCGCGCGTTTAAAACGAAAAACACCAGTAACGGGCCGAACTCTTCAATTGTTTTGCGCATCTGGCTTCCTTTCATCTGGCTTTGTTCGGGGCGGATTTTGTCCAGCTATCAATGTTCAATGCCGGTCAGCGCGCGGGAAAAATTCGATGCCGAAAATTCCTGCAGATCATCACTTTGCTCGCCAACCCCGATAAAATGCACAGGCAGGCCCAGTTGCGTGGCAACAGGCACAAGGCACCCACCGCGCGCCGTGCCGTCCAACTTGGTCATAACCAGGCCAGTAACCTGCGCGGTTTGCAAAAAAGCCTGCGCCTGCGTCAGTGCGTTTTGTCCCGTCGTCGCATCGAGGACTAATAGGGTGGCATGGGGGGCTTCGGGGTCCAGCTTGGATAGTACGCGGGTAATTTTGCCGAGCTCTTCCATCAGCGTGGCGTTGGATTGCAGGCGGCCCGCAGTATCAACAATCAAAATATCAATGTTTTGCGCAATGGCTTGTTCGAGCGCGCGGAAGGCCAGCCCGGCAGCATCACTGCCTGGCGCTGCCGTGATAACGGGCACACCAGCGCGTGCGCCCCATACTTGAAGCTGCTCGCCAGCCGCCGCACGAAACGTGTCGCAAGCCGCCAGCATGACCGATTTGCCGTCTGCCTGAAAACGCGTCGCCAGCTTGCCAATCGTGGTGGTTTTGCCCGCGCCGTTAACGCCGGCCATGACAATCACGTTCGGGCCGTTAATCGCGGGCAGCACCAGTGCGTGTTCAACAGGTGCCAGCAGAGTGGCAATCTCTTCGGCGAGGGCCGCGCGCAATTGTGTTTCGTCGAGATCGGCAAGGTCTTTGCGCTGTTTCAAAGCCGACACAATCTCGCCCGCCGCCGCGACACCCAGATCGGCCATAATCAGCAGGTCTTCCAGTTCATCGAGTTGTTCTGCCGATAGCTTGCGTCCGCCTAGCAATCCGTCAAGGCTGTCGCCCAGCGCTTTGCTCGATCGGCCAAGTCCGGCGCGCAGACGGCTAAGTAAGCCGGTCATTTTGAAGGCTCTGCTGAAATTGAAGGCCCTGCCGATAACTGCTTGTCGTCAATCTGCCCCTGTAGGCGCTCGCCATCATGTCCGGTTATGCGCATAGGCAAAATCTCGCCGCTCGCAAATGCGTCAGCTGTACTATGCACATTTTCTAAATCCACGCGGGCGAAGCACGGGCTGCGCCCCTCGCCTGGTTTTTCAACCAGCACCGACATGTGCGACCCGACGCGGCTATCCAGCATTTTGACGCGCTGCGCAGCACCGGCGGCGCGCAAAGAGGCGGCACGCGCTTTGACGACATCGCCGGGAATTTGCGGCATGCGCGCGGCAGGCGTGCCGGGACGCGGGGAGAACGGAAAAACATGCAGCCACGCAATGCCACAGGCGTCGACCAATGCGCGCGAGTTTTCAAACATGGCATCGGTTTCGGTGGGGAAGCCGGCAATAATGTCTGCGCCGAAAACGATTTCCGGGCGCTGGGCCAGCAGCTTGTTGCAAAACGCAATGGCTTGCTCGCGTGTGTGCCGGCGTTTCATACGTTTCAAAATCATATTGTCACCAGCTTGCAAAGACAGATGCAGATGTGGCATCAGGCGCGGCTCGTGGATGACAAGATCGAGAAGCGTCGGGTCAATTTCAACCGCGTCGATAGACGACAGCCGTAGACGCGGCAATTCGGGCACGTGGTCGAGTATATTGCGCACCAGATTGCCCAAACCATCTTCGCCAATATCAGGGCCGTAGCTGGTGACATCGACACCCGTTAACACAATTTCCTTATGCCCATGCGCCACAAGATCGCGGCATTGCTGAACCACATTGGCGACAGGCACGGAACGCGAATTGCCCCGACCAAAAGGGATAATGCAAAATGTGCACCGGTGGTCGCACCCTGTTTGCACTTGCACAAAGGCGCGCGCGCGCGATGGCTGTGGCGTTGGCGGCAATGGGGTGGCTTGCGTTATCGCCATAATGTCGCCCACCGAAGTTTTGGCTGCAATTTTGGCTGCAATTTTATCGGCACCATTTTGCAAAGCATCCAGCGCGCCATTATTGCTGGGGGCGTAGCTGGTCGGGTCCAGTTTTTCTTCATTGCCAAGCACGCGGTCGACTTCCGGCATTGCGGCAAATGTGGCGCTGTCTATTTGCGCCGCGCACCCTGTGACAATGACCTCGTGGTCGGGGTTATCGCGTTTGGCACGCCGCGCTGCTTGGCGCGCTTGGCGCAATGCTTCACCGGTGACCGCGCAGCCATTAATGATGACCGTTTTGTCGCGACCTGCGGTGCCAGCCGCGGTGCTCACAATATCGCCCTCAAGCGCGTTCAACCGGCAGCCGAAATTTTCGATCCGCACGCCCATCAGCCTGCCGCGCTTTCAAGCATTGTCTCGGCGTCAAACTCATAAGTCACTGGCCCGCGCATAGATAATAATTCACCGGGGGTATAGGTAATATCCAGCACATCGACATCATTGCCATGGGTGTTAAATGGTGGGCGAATGGTGAGGGGTCCAGCCGGCATAAGCCCGCGCTCTACAGCCGCGACAGCCGTTGCACACGCGCCCGTGCCGCAGGCTTTTGTCAGCCCCGCGCCGCGCTCCCATGTGTCGAGCCGCAAGACAGTTGCCCCATCGTGGCTGGCGAAATTTATATTCGCACCGGCGGGCAGGTGCTGGCTGTTTTCCAGTTCGAACCCGTATTGTGCGGCAAGACCCGCCGTGCCTGTTTCAACGAAAATTACCGCATGTGGGTTGCCGATATTAACCATGAAGGCAGGCGGTAAATCGGCATGAAGCGTGAGTGCGCCCATGTCTTCCTGGTCTGCGGAACAGGGAATGTCGCTGGCGGTGAATTTCGGCAAAGGCATGTCAATCTCTGCATTTTCGTGCGTCGCACGGGCATGCAAAAGGCCGCCAAGGGTTTCAAGTGTGCAGGTCGCGGAGCCCTGTGCGGCAAGAAAAACCGCCACGGCGCGCGCGCCATTGCCGCAAGCCTCCACCTCGCTGCCATCTGAATTGAAAATTTGCATGAATACATGCCCGTCACCACGCGGTGGATGCAAAACCAAAATCTGGTCGCATCCCCTGGTATCGCTATTATCGCGGGCCGCGAGCACGCGCACATGATCCCCCGTCAGCACGGTTTGGTTGCGGCGTGCGTCGATCACCACAAAATCATTGCCGAGGCCGTTCATTTTGGTGAATGCGATGGGGTGCGTTTGGGCCATGGAGCCTATATAATCCTTCCAGCGCGGGAAAACCAGCATTAGCAAGTGTGGCAGCAAAACAAGTGCCATGGCTTGACTTTACCATGCCCCCCGCCTATTTTGCGCCCACTTCAACAACGAAGCCATATTTAGTTCTGGTCTTAGCCAAATGAGGCGAGATCGCCACCCGCCAGCAAGGATTTGCCCGCGGGTGTTAAACTGCTTTCGGGCCTGTCGGAAATGAGGCGCAGGGCCGAGCATGGGGAGTTAACGCCGAAAATGTTTGACGCATTGACGGAAAATCTAGGGTCTGTTTTCGACCGTTTGCGCGGACGCGGTGCGCTGTCCGAGCGCGATGTGGAAAACGCGCTTGGCGATATTCGCAAAGCCCTGCTCGAAGCTGATGTTGCTCTGCCTGTTGTACGGGCGTTTATTGACCTCGTGCGCCCGCGGGCCATTGGTGCAGAAGTGCTAAAGTCTGTCACGCCCGGTCAGCAGGTGATCAAGCTGGTTAATGATGCGTTGATCGACATGCTGGGCACGGCCGAACCACTGGCGCTCGATGCCGTACCTCCGGTCGGTATCATGATGGTCGGCCTGCAAGGATCGGGTAAGACAACCAGCACCGCCAAGCTAGCCCGCAGCCTCAACGAAGATAACAAACGCAAAGTCTTGATGGCATCGCTCGACACGCAGCGTCCGGCGGCGATGGAACAGCTGGCTGTTCTCGGTCGCCAGATTAACATTGAAACACTGCCGATTATCGAGGGGCAGGGACCAGTTGATATTGCCAAGCGTGCGATGCAGGCCGGCAAGCTGGGTGGGTTTGACGTTGTTATGCTCGACACGGCGGGTCGGACAAATGCCGACGAAGCGCTGATGAGTGAGATGGCGGCGATTGAGAAAGCTGCAAGTCCTAATGAAACCATGCTGGTGGCTGACAGCCTCACCGGTCAAGAAGCGGTGCGCATTGCCGGCCAGTTTGCGGCGCGTGTGAAACTCACCGGCATTATGTTAACGCGCGCCGATGGCGATGGCCGCGGGGGTGCGGCTCTGTCGATGCGTCACGAGACCGGCGTACCGATTAAATATCTGGGCGTTGGCGAAGCCATCGATAAGCTGGAGGTGTTTGATCCGGCGCGGGTTGCCAATCGCATTCTAGGCATGGGCGATGTTGTCGGGCTGGTTGAAAAAGCCGCTGCGACCATGGATGCCGAAAAAGCGGAAAAAATTGCGGCGCGAATGAAAAAAGGCCTGTTCACCCTTGAGGACATGGCCGAACAGCTGCGCCAGATGCAGCGCATGGGCGGTATGTCCGGTGTGCTCGGTATGTTACCCGGCATGGGAAAATTGAAAAAACAAGCCGCTGGCCAGTTAGCGAATATGGGTATGGATGACCGGCAGCTTATCCGTCAGGCGGCGATTGTGTCTTCGATGACCGAAGCCGAAAAAGAAAATCCGAAAGTTCTGAATGCCAGTCGTAAGCGGCGCATTGCCGCCGGTTCAGGTACCAGCGTGCAGGATGTAAACCGCGTGCTCAAAATGCATCGGCAAATGGCCGACATGATGAAAAAACTGGGCAAAGGAGGCATGCAAGGCATGGCGAACATGCTTGGTGGTGGGCCCGTTGGTCAGGGCGGTCCAGGTGCTCAAGGTGGCATGCCGGATTTGAACAAGCTCGGAGGCGGGTTGCCTGATCTGGGAAATTTCAAGCCGCCGGGTGGCCTACCGCCGGGGCTTGGTTTGCCGCCGAAAAAGAAATGAGGGTGTCAGGTGGCGCCAATCGTGAACACGAAGCTGAAGATAAAATTTTTAAGATATCTGCGAAAGGAAATCTAACATGGCTCTTAAAATTCGTATGTCCCGAGGCGGGGCGAAAAAGCGACCGTTTTACCGCATTGTTGTGGCTGACAGCCGCATGCCGCGCGATGGCCGCTATATTGAAAAGTTGGGGACATATAACCCTCTTTTGCCGAAAGATCACGATGATCGCCTGACGCTCGACTTGGACCGAGCAAAACATTGGATTTCGCAAGGTGCAAAGCCTTCCGACCGTATTGCACGTTTTCTAGATGATGCGGGCCTGTGGAAGCGCGAAGCGCGCAATAATCCGCAAAAAGCCAAACCGGGTGTGAAAGCGCAAGAACGCCTCGAAGCTGCCGAGGAAGCTAAACGCGCCGCTGAGGAAGCCGCTGCTGAGGAAGTTGCTGCTGAGGAAGTTGCTGCTGAGGAAGAAGCGCCAGCCGAAGAAGCTGCCGCTGAAGAAGCTGCTGCCGAAGAAGCACCAGCCGAAGAAGCTGCCGCTGAAGAAGCTGCTG